>FZPS01000168.1_pt49 | contig 98009 bp, 84 predicted proteins | sample 1817821 | NCBI WGS metagenome assembly FZPS01 (sample SAMEA104158645, study PRJEB21678) | metagenome | place: Germany | collected 2015-04-21
GGTTCTCCCGGCACTGGTTTCAATCCTTATTCTACTGGAGTAATAACTTAAACCTTATCACCCTCATTTGCATATTATTCTAGTTGTCAAGTTTCAATCCTTATTCTACTGGAGTAATAACTTAAACATATCAAGTATAGTAGGAACTCAAAAAGCCATGAAGTTTCAATCCTTATTCTACTGGAGTAATAACTTAAACTTGATGTCCTTACCAACATATCAAATTCTATATTCTGTTTCAATCCTTATTCTACTGGAGTAATAACTTAAACAAAATGAAGTTGAAAATTTGAAACAATCCCTTAGGTTTCAATCCTTATTCTACTGGAGTAATAACTTAAACTCCTAGAACATCATGATAATCGAACTGAATTATATGTTTCAATCCTTATTCTACTGGAGTAATAACTTAAACGGTTCAAGAAGTTCAAGATAGTTATAACTTATTATAGTTTCAATCCTTATTCTACTGGAGTAATAACTTAAACTAAAGATGCTTTGGTAAAGCAGGGTGAGCAGATTGGTTTCAATCCTTATTCTACTGGAGTAATAACTTAAACTTTGTTATATAACTACAATAATTTTAAAGAAGCAATGTTTCAATCCTTATTCTACTGGAGTAATAACTTAAACGCGGCGGCCAGACTAACAAAACCTGCATGGGGATGTTTCAATCCTTATTCTACTGGAGTAATAACTTAAACATGGCTAGAGACTTTGCAAAGAAGTTTTATAACAGGTTTCAATCCTTATTCTACTGGAGTAATAACTTAAACATATTGTATTTGGAAAAACAAAACCAACTATAACGTTTCAATCCTTATTCTACTGGAGTAATAACTTAAACGGCACAAACCAGTCCGATTTAAGCGACTACATGGGTTTCAATCCTTATTCTACTGGAGTAATAACTTAAACACATAGCAGGGCATTGCAAAATTTAAACATCACAGTTTCAATCCTTATTCTACTGGAGTAATAACTTAAACCTATTGCAAAGAATATAGCTAAGATTGAAGCAGAATGTTTCAATCCTTATTCTACTGGAGTAATAACTTAAACGTTTTAGCAGTTGCCATAGCGAATATATCTAACTTTGGTTTCAATCCTTATTCTACTGGAGTAATAACTTAAACTACAGCGGAAACAACTAAATACACAGAGGAATTATGTTTCAATCCTTATTCTACTGGAGTAATAACTTAAACAGTATTTTTTGCGTTAAGCAACTTATCATGCGTATTTGAAGCATATAGAAGACAAGTTTAAAATTTCATTTATCTAATTGTTTTTTTAATAAAATAACACTATTTTTGTCCCCCTTACATACCTATTAATATCACAAAAGTAGCTATTAATCAACTCTTCTGTGCATAGGGCTTGTTTTCAATAAATATTTATATATAATTATCTTCTAATAACTGCTCCAAATCCCCTTGATACTGATTTTCCTAGTCCAAGATAGTCAGGTATAATAAAATTAACTTTGAAGCTTCCTGTGAAGCCTATATGTTTTATCCCCTTTAACATTACTTCTTTTTCCTTCAAATTAATCCAGCAACTAATTCTTTCGTCAACGGAATACTTTACTCCTTTTGCCATGGAGATTATATTCCCTATTAGTATTTTCTTTAATATCTCTTCTTGTTCAATCTTATTACTGGACTTATACTCCTTAATATGTTTTTGATTCAATGCAATCCAAGGATTAACAAATTTATATTCAACATAATCTTCTGCGCAACCAAAATCAAAACTTGATTTTATTATTTCCTTTTGAAACAAATTATACTTTAAACCGTCTAAAATCATTTCATCATCCTTGACACCAATATTTGCTACAATATTTGCACCTTCATTTATTCCAATAATCATAGGAGTATTTGATATCACCTTATACTGAACTAGGGGATATCTGTATATGAATCTATCCCCTACATGATTATGTAAAATATCAATCTCTGAATACTTACTTCCTAAGTAACCTCTTATCTTTTCACTATATCTTGGTGCCAACTTAATATCATTAAATGTTAGTTTGCAAATACTTACTTTCAATTTATCACCTCCACACTCTACAATATAATTGTTGATTCCGTATCTGTTATATACCCAAAATTATGATCATAAGCATTATTTAATTGGCTCTTTGATATGTATGCTATACTACCATTAATATCATCCTTAAACTTATTCTTATATACAGATATTACGTACTGATAAAAGTTCCCTTTGATTTTCTCCAACTTATTTCTTCTTTTAAAAACATCCTTAATTTCTTGATATTCCTTATACTCATTCCATACTTTTATTGCCTCTTCATCAGCTTCTACAAACACAGTAACCTTATCTTGTTTTTCTATAAGTTCAAATTTTTCAGCAACTTCTTCAAACTCCAAGAACTGTATTAACTCCTCTAATTTCTTGGACTTATCATTGCTTAGCAAGGAACTTAATTCCTGAAAATACATGTCATTGATACACTTATAGTCCTCCTCAAGAACTTCCTCTCTATCCTTCAATACCTTCCTTGTACTGCCTAGAAGTATTCTATCTCTATAGACATACTCAGCAAAAGCTTTGCCCTTTTCTACTACTTCCACAAGATATACTATACCAAGATACTCTCCCCTATCCTCTCTATTAGCTCTACCAGCACTTTGATTTATGGAATCTAATGGAGCTATATCCCTAATAACTATATCCATATCTATATCTACACCTGCTTCAACCATTTGAGTGCTTACTACTATCTTTTTACCTGGCGAATCTTTAATTGAATCTATCCTTATTTTTCTTTCTTTAGGTATTATACTTGTAGAGAGATAAATCCTTTCTCTGTCATCTTCTATCCCATCCAATTCCTTATAGAGCTCTTGTGATAATTTTATTGTATTTACAATTATAAGTATGTTCTTATCCCTGTTTTCTTCAATAATTGTAGAAACAAATTCAAAAAACTGTCCTTTATCCATTGGCTCTTTCTTAATTATTAATTTTGTTCTCTTGAACTGTTTAAAATAATCCTCAGACCGCTTGGCTAGCTCTAATATTTCATCCTTTTGAAAAATTAATGGTTGTGTTGCAGTTATAAATACAAAATACATGTTTAGTTTGTTTGCCATCTCTGTAAATAGTCTATTAATTATCCTCCAATACTTGTATGGAATTGACTGAACCTCATCTAGCAGCACAATAGAATTAGCCAATGTATTATATTTAATTAAATCACTATTACTATTAGAGAACACCGTATTAAAGAGCTGTATAAAGGTTGTTACTACTATCTGTGAATTCCAATTCTGTGTTAAAAATCTTCCTTCATCCCCTTCATAGTACAAATCACTTTTTTCATAGTTCTTAGGAGATAGATAATGATGTTTCAAAATTTCTTCTGAGCTAGCTTCCTTATTTGTTACTGTTGTAATAGCTCTTTTATACTCATCAAAATTTTGATCTATAACAGATGTGAAGGGAAGGCAGTAAATAACCTTCATATCCTTGTTTAGCTTAGCTTTCAGCTTTAAAGCAGCAGACATTGATGAAAGAGTTTTTCCAGTTCCAGTAGGCAAAGTAATAGACATTATCCGATTATCACTATTTGTTATACTGTCCATCACATCATCATAAACAATATTCCTAATATTTTCAGGATCAGCCGAACCAAATTTCTTTTCCTTATATTGGTCTATTAAGTTTTCAGAAAGGTCGTACTTTATATTATTTTCTTCTCTAAATATGGCATGCTCCTTATCAGCATAAATTAATACAGAAAATAAATATTTAAATAAAATATATCTTTCTGAATCCTTATTATCCTCTAAGTCATCATTATAATCATCAATATTGTAATAAACCTCATCTATTAACTCTAATAAATCTTTTTCCGCCGGAAGCTTTAACCCTAAACTACTGCAAATATCCATTATCTCACTATCTAGAGCCTTATATTGACTTTCAATTAGCTTCTTCTCTTCTCTTTTTTCAACACCACTACCAACGCATTCAGATCTAAAATTATTTAAGTTACCATGATGTCTTTTTACAACTACATATCCAATGATAGCTAATTCTTCACTTAATGCTTTTAAATTTTCGTAACAAATTAAGGCTGAAATAGCAGCATGATTTTTAAGCCTTTCTTTAACATCACTCTTCTTATATTTAATCATATCATCTAAGTATTGCTGAAAATAAGACGTAGCCTTACCAAGGTCATGAGAAAACCCCATAACCTCAGCTGCTTTTTCTAGCAAGGCTTTATCATATCTAAAGTTCAAGTCCTTTTTATGAATTAAGTCTTTGGCTCTGTTTCCTACAAACCTTAAGTGTTCAATTAGTAGCATATTTTCATGAGACTTTAAACTATAGGAACACAAGCTTTTCACCTTCATTTCCAGAATAATAATTGCATTTACAACTTATCGGCAATCCATTCCTCTCAAAGAGCACCTTCTTGTACTCTTGTACAACCCTATCCTCATTCATTTCGTTAGGCATGGTATCTTTAAAATATTCTTTTCCCTCTTCAAACTGAATCTCCATATCTTCATCAAAAGCTATAGCAGTATTTATATAAACGAATTCATTACTATTATCTTTATATTCGAGATCTATTTCCTTTACATATCTAAATTCTGCAATAAACTGGCTAAGTCCCATTGAAAGAGTATAGTAATTCTTATTAGCCTCCAGATAGCTCTTTATCTTACTGTATATCTCATTATCTAGATGGTTAATATATATTCTGTAACTAGGATCCTGTAACAGTTCAAAGGTCACTTGAGTCCTATCCTTTATCTGGCTGTACAACTTAGCAGTTTTTGTATTAATCAAGTTATAAGATAAGCGGGTCTTATTAACTTCCTTGTTAAGTTGTATAGCTATATTGCACTTATCCTTAGTGAAATATTTTAAGTACTCTTCCTTATCCAAACCAATAAGTGCTGCTATAATTCCACATACTGTTGTCCTTGGAGGGATTGAAAATGTTAGCGGTGAAGATGTGGTATAAAATTTTCTGAAGTGTCCATAATCACCCCATATATCAAACACTAAACATTTCATAGTTTAGCCTCCTTACCCTATAGACTTATCTTTTTCATTTCTATCCCTTCAAAGCAGTCCTCAAACTTAACAATCTTACCGTTACATGAGAACTTTATATCTTCATCAATGATGTACTCTAAATTATCTATATTGCTTTTATTCCTATTAAGTAAATTTACAAATTCCCCTACTTCTACTAAATAGTCTTTAGGTCCTCTTATAGCTTCATCCTCAACCTCTGATTTGAGCTTAAACTTACTTAACAAGCCACCAATATGATAATTATCTTCTTTGTAGTTAACTTTTATAAGAATTCTGGGAAGTTGCCCAATCTTACTTCTTGAAATTAAGTTTTTTGTTCCATTCCACATGCCTTCTAATAACAAGTCTATATCTTCATGAGATAGATTTGTCTTTTCAGCAGCATGTTCATTAATTATTCCATAGAAACCAATTAAACTATAAGGAAGAATATATTCCTCTCTGAAAGTTTTGTTGTCTTTTTTTGCTCCTGAGGCAAAAGCACCTGTTCCTTTCATTCTTTTAAGCTCAACCTTATGTAAAGACCTGCCTATATTAAATTGCACTGGACCTGTAAAAGTTACCGATGCTTTATCTAGTGGTATTGTGGCTCCAAATAATCTAACATCAATGCACTTTTCTAAAACATTTTTGCTTACCTCTTCTTTACTTTCTCCAAAATCCTTTGCTCTAGTCTTTCCGTCTTGAACTTTATCGTCCTTATCCCGGATTTCACGGACAAAAATTTCCTTACCCTTATATTCGTTTAGGTAGTCTCTAATAGTCCTCTTCAAACGTACTTCTGTTACAATATTAATGCCAGTTTCCTCATCGATACGAGGCTTGTTACTATCTAGAGGGTCTCCATTAGGATTATTGTCCACAATATCATATAAAAATACTAACTCACTTCTATTTTTTATCATTACTATTTCCTCCTCCATTTTTACTATGACTTTCATTACTTAATTTAAATCTTCTCTCCATATTCATTCCCATTGAAAAATATAAAGGTACATCTAAGCTAGATAAATCCGCTAAATTATTACTCTCAATTAAATACTTTGAAGCAATCTCCAATTCTTGATTGTAGTATTCTTTCTTATAATCCTGAAACTTTCCCTGTACCTTCGGCAGTAATCTTGTTAAATCCCTCTTATTAAGATTTAACCCATTTAAGTTACTCATAAAAGGCTTTCTCCCGTTTTCCTCTTGCGCTTGTAAATTAAGCAACTTTCTGCTTAGGTAACCGAGCATAAATACAGCTTTTTTTGAATTGGAATCAAAAAAGCCCCTATTACTATTAAAGAAATCCTCAAAGGCAGCTTCTTTACTTGTAAAATCTTTAATGTTCCATTCTTCTCTTACCATATCCTCTACACCATCCTCTCCTTTATTTCTAAACTTTTTTAGCTTGTATAAGTAATAAATAAATGTATACGCTCTCATTGTAGCGATATTATAATTATCTTCGCCTTTTATATTCTCGCCCTTTTCCTCTCTGATAAAAGCTTCAAGCAACTTATTATTAATAAATCTTATAAGGAAGTTATACTCTATTTTTCCTTTGCCAATAATCTTATCTATTGTTTCCAAAAAATATTTATTGTTTTCTTTTGTAGCAAACAGCATATTAAGATAGCCAAAGTTAGCTAGGTAATAATACTTCTCAAAGAAAGGCATAGACTTTATTTCCTGCCATTGTCCATATAATCTACTAAAGGTAGATGGATAAACATCTTCAATGTTCAGTAGTATGTTCAGTGCCGCATTTTTCTCTTCTATAAACATTAAATCAAAGGTAATTGAATTTTCCTCTTTTGATAACAACTCAAAAATTCTTTCCTCTGGACTCAGAGTATCCTTAGCAGGTTTAAAATTATCTTTACTAAAATGACTTCTATACTTTCTTAGGACTTTCTTTAATTGATTTGCATAGATTAATTTAGGAATTAAGTAGAACTTTCTATCATAGAATTGTAGCTTCAAGTATTCATCCAAGTAACTTTTTCCTAACTCAAGCTCCACAGCACACTGCTTACAAACGGGATAGTTCCTCCAGGCCTTCTCATAAGAAAAATTTCCAGATATGTAGCCTGGTTTGTCTATTGTGTAATAGGGAAAGGGACTTGCTAATCCATAAACTTCATCTTTTAATTCATTACATACTGAACAATACTTATTTGTACTTTTAACTTCTTTTTTATAGGTCTCACTGTAGAAAAACTTTTTTACAGGGATATTTCTAATTCTTTCTTTGAACACCTGGTAGTCACCTATATACTTTTTTTCTGAATCTTTTTCAACTACTACCGTTAAAGCAAAATATCTTTCTTTTTTAGGTAAGCTATTAAATATTTTATCAATTTCATTAATTATGAGTTTATCATTTTCTTTAAGACAAGTTACTATTTCTCTTATTTCTTTTTCTTCTTCATGAAAATCTTCATCACAGTTATTCAAAGCTTCCTCATAAGCAGCCACTAATTTGTTTTTATAAGTTTTTTTAGGTTCTGTTATTCTTGCAGTGGGTGTTATGTCTATCCCTCTACTTGAACCGGACCTATAAAGATACTTAAATTTTAATTCATCATCATATTCTCTTTCTCTTATTTCATTGAATACTGCCATATTATTTTCTAGGGATACAACTATTTCTAAAACCTTCTTGTATCTCCCCCCTTTAGTAAGATCTTCAGTAAATATCTCTAAATATTTATCACCTCCCTCCATTTCACTAAACTTCAGATTTCCTATTTGCCTTATAGCCTCCATCTATTCACCTCCATTTTTCTTCTCATAATTATCGTAACCCTTATTAGATTTTTTATACTTTTAACAATGTAAATATATTAAGTTTTTTCGTTACTATATGTATATTTTACCACAAAATTGTCAAAACTTTTACTACACTAAAACAAGTTTTGAAATACAATTTAAATTTATTAATTTATTCCACTAAAATAAGGATAGATGCCTAGAAGTTTACCTGGGCATCTTTTTTTATTTCTCGCAAATATTTCTATAGCAACAATCTATACACCTAGCCTTGCTAGCAGTAGGCTTTGGATAAACCCCTGTTATAACCCTTTTGTAATCTTCTATATATTTAAAACATTTGCTTCTTAGCTTATCATCAAATTTAACTTCCTTTAGCAAGCTCTTACTTCTAAGATATACTAAAAAGAGCTTATTCACCTTTGCCTCGTATTGCTCTTCAATCATCAAACTATATAGCCCCATTTGGGTTTTATAGGTATCAAACTCTTTGTCCTTATACTCTGCAAACTTATAATCTAGAGGAGCATAGCTTCCGTCCCCTAGTAAATAGATTTCATCCACTATACCCTTTATTCCATATTTCTTTGATACTAAATACTTTTCCTGTTCCTTGCTAACACCATTAATACGTTTCCTTATCTGCTTTGCATTTTGAGTTTTCTTATCCAGATGCTTTTCCCTACCTAATTGAACTTTAAACCTTTGTTCCTCATACTGTCGAATACCAAGACACTTCATAAAATAAGTAAATCTTGGACAATATATATGCTCTATCAATTCTGAAGGAGTTATATACTCCTCAAACTCGCTAAATGAATTTTGAGACGACATCATTGCTAACCAGCTCCTTATCAAAACCAATACCAATTATATCTGTATCGTAAATAAAATCTGAACTTGTAGGGAAAATATAAATAGAATCTGTATCCTCATCTACTAATCTTTCCATAATTATCTTTAACTCATCTTTTTCATTCTTGTTTAACTCCCCTAGAAATATGCTCTTTTGTACTCTATACAAACCTTTATTTTTACAGGCCTTTACAGCCCTGTTTCTCTGCTTATTATCTGAAATATCATACATTACCCAATAAAGCATTATGCCACCTCACTTAATATCCTATTTGCGATATTGTGGCAATCAAATTGAATTATGTTACCAAGTTTTATAGTTCTGCCTTTATATTTAATTTTATTTTCAAAGCTATTATTTACTGCTTCTACAAGAAGCTGCTTACCGGATTTATTTAACCAGAAACCGCCGCCTTTAATTTCATCAAACATATCCTTTCTTACTTTCCTCTTGGTAAATAAGCTAAAAACTATTTCATCCATGTAAGCTCTATACATTTCTATAATGTCAAATACCAAAGCTGTCTTGTTGTAATTATCAGTATGCAATACTCCTATGTATGGATCTAAACCTGCAATTATACAAGCACTTTCAACTCTAGAATATAATATTCCGTAGGCATAATTTAACATGCAATTAAATTGATCCATTGCTGGGTTTTTACTTCTTCCCCTAAATGTATATTTATCTGGAATCAACTTGCCAAGTGTTTCAAAATATACTCTAGCAGAAAAACCTTCATGTCCTTCTATTGTACCTCTTATCCTGTTTATTGGAACATTGTCAAGTAATTCAATTTCCTTTCTATGACTATCTATTTTTTCAATTCCTTGATTTATGTACGTAACTTTTTCTTCAGTTCTATTTAACTTCAGCTTATTTAAATGGGCTATTTGATTGTTTAACTTTTGAATAATCCATTCCTTAACTAATGCTGTACCCATAGGCAAATCCATTAATTTCAGCTGCTTTCTTCTAATAGTTGTAATACTGCCTAATTTAGAATGCCAAACTCTAGCAAAGGGTTTACCATTGTACTCTAAAAATACAACATCTATATTGTTTTCTATAGCTAACTTTAAGGCATCTGTTGTTATAGTAGCTGATGTAGTTATAAGTATCTTTTCTATTTTTTTGCTTGAAAACTCTTGTTTTACTCCCCCAATAGACACATTAAATCTCTCATCCACTTTACAGACATGGGCTCCTCTCGAATTAATTACCAACTCCATACAAAACTATTCCTTTCTTTTTATCTTCATTTTTTCTTTTATTCTAGTGAAAAACTAGCAGAAGCTATTTAAATCAATTGATTAAAGCAAGTGATATACGTTAAGTATTTCTAATTATTGACTTATCTTCTATATATTAATCAAGAAAATCTTCTCTTTCTTATTTTTCTTGTAATACTTTCGTGTAGACCTATATTCCAAGATTCAGTAGAGACAATAAAAAGAGCCTAACTTAATTTCATTCTAATCCTTACTTAGAATTACCTTAAGCTAGACTCTTACTAGATCATCTATACAGATTCCATTCAGTCTCCCTCTATATTCACTTTAGCTCGTCTCTTCTACTTTGTGATGCTTTATATGTCCTTAAAACAAAAGGCCCCTTGAAAACCAAAGGGCCTTTCCAAGTGCGCCTGAGAGGATTCGAACCTCCGACCTCCGGATTCGAAGTCCGTAACTCTATCCAGCTGAGCTACAAGCGCCTATATTTAGTTCCACTCAGGTATTCATTATAGTATAAACAGCCGATAAAATCAATACAATCAAGAAAGATTTTACTGCCATTCTCCCTTCTTATAGTCTTCTATAAGGCCTTCTATCTTAGGGGAGCATCTTCGTCCCTTACAGCCACCAGAACCTGCACCAGTAGCCTTTTGTACTTCCGATAGGCTATGGGCACCATTTCTTATAGCAGCCTTTATTTTAGACCTAGGAATGGCTTTACACAAGCATACCTTTGTTAATTTATCCATGATTTCACTGTTTATATTTTGTTCCATATAGCACTCTCCAATCATTCTTATTTAATATTAATTGTATTATACTAATCATTTGCAATTAGTTAAACCTTTATTTTAATCTCTACAGAACACAGCCTGTGAATAACAATAGTAATAAACGATTGCTAGGCAATAAAAGTTTCTCGTAAATACAAATAAAAACTAGATGAAATCATCTAGTTTTCTTTGGAGCGGAAGACGGGATTCGAACCCGCAACTTTCACCTTGGCAAGGTGACACTCTACCATTGAGTCACTCCCGCATAACTACATATATCTATTCAATAATTTACATAAAAATGGTGCAGGTGACAGGAGTTGAACCTGCACGCCGAAGGCGCTAGATCCTAAGTCTAGTGCGTCTGCCAATTCCGCCACACCTGCATTTTATAAGATACCAGATAAGAGATATCAGGTATCGGAAAACAGATTTAGATATCTGTTTTGGTGGCTCACCGGGGAATCGAACCCCGGACACCATGATTAAAAGTCATGTGCTCTACCGACTGAGCTAGTGAACCATATGTGGTGCACCATCAGGGACTCGAACCCGGGACGCCCTGATTAAGAGTCAGGTGCTCTACCAACTGAGCTAATGGTGCATATAAAATTTGCTACTGTTAAGTTAACAAATTTTATCAGTGCGTCTTAAGGGATTCGAACCCCTGGCCTACGGCTTAGAAGGCCGTTGCTCTATCCAGCTGAGCTAAAGACGCATATTTAAAAGCGGGTGAAGGGAATCGAACCCTCGTAACCAGCTTGGAAGGCTGGCACTCTACCATTGAGTTACACCCGCAGGTGGTCGGGGTGACAGGGCTCGAACCTGCGACCTCATGCTCCCAAAGCACGCGCGCTCCCATCTGCGCCACACCCCGATATTTTTAAAAATTACTTCATCATTAGCTGATGATACCAAGAAACTTGCCACTTACAGACAGATTGTTTTCTTAGATGCGTCTTAAGGGATTCGAACCCCTGGCCTACGGCTTAGAAGGCCGTTGCTCTATCCAGCTGAGCTAAAGACGCATACTAAAAGCGGGTGAAGGGAATCGAACCCTCGTAACCAGCTTGGAAGGCTGGCACTCTACCATTGAGTTACACCCGCATATGGAGCGGAAGACGGGATTCGAACCCGCAACTTTCACCTTGGCAAGGTGACACTCTACCATTGAGTCACTCCCGCATAACTACATATATCTATTCAATAATTTACATAAAAATGGTGCAGGTGACAGGAGTTGAACCTGCACGCCGAAGGCGCTAGATCCTAAGTCTAGTGCGTCTGCCAATTCCGCCACACCTGCATTTTATAAGATACCAGATAAGAGATATCAGGTATCAGATAACAGATTTAGATATCTGTTTTAGTGGCTCACCGGGGAATCGAACCCCGGACACCATGATTAAAAGTCATGTGCTCTACCGACTGAGCTAGTGAACCGATTGGCTGGGATAGCTGGATTCGAACCAGCGAATGCAGGAGTCAAAGTCCTGTGCCTTACCGCTTGGCGATATCCCAGTATGGGGTGAACGATGGGACTCGAACCCACGACAACCAGAGCCACAATCTGGCGCTCTACCAACTGAACTACGTCCACCATATGGTGCACCATCAGGGACTCGAACCCGGGACGCCCTGATTAAGAGTCAGGTGCTCTACCAACTGAGCTAATGGTGCATATAAAATTTGCTACTGTTAAGTTAACAAATTTTATGAGTGCGTCTTAAGGGATTCGAACCCCTGGCCTACGGCTTAGAAGGCCGTTGCTCTATCCAGCTGAGCTAAAGACGCATATTTGGAGCGGGTGAAGGGAATCGAACCCTCGTAACCAGCTTGGAAGGCTGGCACTCTACCATTGAGTTACACCCGCAGGTGGTCGGGGTGACAGGGCTCGAACCTGCGACCTCATGCTCCCAAAGCACGCGCGCTCCCATCTGCGCCACACCCCGATGTCTACCGGTTCTTGTTTCTCTTGTTTCCCTCCCGGCGACATAGATTATTCTACACGATATATTTGCTTTCGTCAACACCTTTTTTTAATTTTTTTTCGTAATTTCAATCTTTTAAAATTCTGTATTTTCACACAACTTCCAGCCAAGGCTTGATACTATCGTCTTTTATTTCAATCATTACAATGCTTTCACAGCCATCTCTACCCTCGGAAGCACTACCAGGATTAATACAGTAGATACCTCCTTCTTTAACAATGCTAGATATGTGTGTATGGCCGTATAAGGCTACATGAGCCCCCTCTGCCTTTGCCTTCTTACATAGTAAAGATAAACTCTGCTTAACTCCATAATTATGACCATGAGTAATAAAGAACCTTCTGCCAGCTATATCCTCAACAAGTTCTGAAGGTACTGATGGGGCATAATCGCAATTTCCCTTTACATATATAGTTCTCCCCTTAAACTTAGAAGACATTTGAACTGCATCTCTAACATTATCCCCTAAATGTATCAGAAGATCTGCCTTATCAATCTTTTTTAAAACTTCCCCTATACTATATGAATCTCTATGAGTATCGCTTACCACCGCTATAAGCAAGCCTGCTCCCCCCTTAGTTTAACCTTAACAATTCCTCTATACCTTTTTTAAGTTGCTCTAAAGCTCTTCCTCTATGGCTTATAGAGTTTTTCTCCTCAGGGCTAATTTCTGCAAAGGTTTTATTAAATTCCTTTGTGAAAAAAACTGGATCATAGCCAAAACCATCTTTTCCGTACTCCTTATCGGTAATATATCCTTCTACTTCCCCTACAAACTTAAGCACTTGTCCCTGCCCATATATTAAGGCTATAGCACAAACAAATCTAGCTGTCCTTTTCTCAAACTCTACCCCTTCAAGGCTAGCAAGGAGCTTTTCATTGTTTTTCTTTGAATTACCATGGTCTCCAGCAAATCTGGCAGAATATATTCCCGGTGCCCCGTCAAGGGCGTCTACTTCTAAGCCTGAGTCATCGGACATTACCAAATAATCCTCTTTATTATCTAAAAGATCGTAAATAGCTTTAGCTTTAATGTATGCATTCTCCATAAAGCTAGTGCCTGTTTCCTCTACGTCAATATCTATTCCTGATTCTTTTAAGCTTACTACTTCTACAGGTCTATCCTTTAGTATTTCCTTTATTTCTTTAATTTTATGCTGATTATTACTAGCTACCAAAAGTTTCTTCATCTTATCCCCTCGTTCCTATCCATAGAGATTCCATTTTTAAAGCATTTTTTTGGGCTTGAATTATTTGCTTTGATCCCTTTTCAGCTAAATCCAATAATTCATCTAAATCCTTTCTTGAAAAAGGCCTTTCTTCGCCAGTACCTTGAACTTCAATAAATTCTCCTTCATCTGTAAGGACCACATTCATATCCACCACAGCCTTAGAATCTTCTTCATAGCACAAATCTAACAACTTATTCTGGCCAACTATACCAACACTTATTGCTGTTACAAAGTTTCTTATAGGATATGTGGAAAAAGGATTTACTCGATGTATTTTATTCACTGCATCCACTAGAGCTATAAAAGCACCATTAATAGAAGTTGTTCTAGTTCCTCCATCTGCTTGAATTACATCACAGTCAATCCAAATAGTCCTTTCCCCTAAAGCCTTTAAGTCCACAACAGACCTTAAGGCTCTACCTATAAGCCTTTGAATTTCCATTGTTCTACCGTCTATTTTTAGTCTAGAAAGATCCCTAGGTTTCCTTACCTGGGTAGACCTTGGCAGCATGTTATATTCACTAGTGATCCAGCCTTCACCACTACCTTTTAAAAAGGGTGGTACCTTTTCTTCTACAGAAGCAGTGCAAAGAACCTTTGTATCTCCAAACTCTATTAATACAGAGCCTTCTGCATATTTAGTATAATTTCTAGTAATGCTTATATGTCTAAGAGCCTCATTTCTTCTTCCATCAATTCGCAAATTTATTCCTCCCTTAATTTGCCGCTAAATAGTTCATCTCTATCTGGTGGCATTACTTCTACTTCATAATTATCCTTAACAAGACTACCCCTATCTTCAGTTATTTTACCTATAATCACTGCATTTATACCGTTAAGCTCCAGTTCCCTTACCAAGTCTTCACCTTTTTCCGTAGTAATCAACATACTTCCTGAGGATATTAGTCTTAAAGGATCTATATGAAAATAACCGCAAATTTTTCTAGTAACCTTCTTTATAGGCACCTTTTCCTCATAAACTCTAAAGCCTACCTTTGAAGCGGCAGCTAGCTCCCAAAGAGCTCCTAATAGTCCTCCTTCTGTTATGTCATGCATGGAGTTTACTCCAAATTCTCCAGCTATAAGGCCTTCCTTCTTAACACTTAAGGCTTCAATAAAGCCTTTAGCTTCTTCTATTTCTTCCTCTGATAATATATTTTTAATCTTTTCCTCATAGTCGTTAGCTATGATAGCAGTGCCTTCTAATGCCATATATTTAGTTACAATAATATCGTCACCAATTTTTGCCCCTCTACTAGCTACTGCCTTTCCTGCCTTCCCTTTTCCTATAACTGTGCAGGATACTACCATTCTATTCACTGCAGAAGTAACTTCTGTGTGGCCTCCCAACACTGCCATATTAAGTTTCTTGGCTTCCTGGCTAATTTCTTTCATTAGTTCCTTAATCTCTATTAACTGAGTTCCTACTGGAGCTAGAATAGTTACCAATATACCCATAGGCTCTACTCCGCTAGATGCTATATCATTACAGTTAATATGGACAGCTAACTTACCTATATTTTTTTCTGCTCCTGTGATAGGGTCTGTTGAAATTACACAATCGTAATCTCCAAAGTTTATTACAGCACAATCTTCACCAATACCACTATGAACTATAACTTCTTCTCTAGTTTTACCTCTATTCCCCTCTATGATTTTATTTAGTTGATCCCAGTTTAGTTTTCCCTCATTCAATATTAACACCTTCCTGTTAAATATATCTCATCTCTATAAAACTGAATTTATTAGAACTATTTTATAATTTACCTCATATTATTTATATAAGGAGTAATTTATGAGGTGAATATTTTGAAATATATTGGTCCTTTTCTTAGATTGAACTCTCTAAATGAAGACAATATCGAAAAACAAATGCTGTTTTTCTCAAGAGAGTCCTTTAAACATATTCTGCTACATTCCAACTGTGGCATTCGTACATCTATTCAAGAACTTAAGCTAAAAAAAATTCCTAACTTTGATATTAACATATTTAAGAAGAATTCTCCACTTTTATGTATATACAAAAAAGCTAATCCTAAACTAGAAAATAATAGCTGGGATGAGGAAAGCTTTAAAAAAGAAGTTTTAGCCGGTAGTAATGCCTATATGAATTTAATGCTAACTGATTGCTCAAACTACTATAAAAATTTCGAAAACATAGACCCCAATCTATTTGCACTGAACAAACTATACACTAAACTTTCTATTAAGCAGTTAGACTTTTTCTCAACTAATCTTAGGAGCAGCGAGGGGGTTTTTGTTAATAAAAAAGATAGTTCTAACGAAGTTACAGGAGAACTTAAATTAGAGGATAAGAATAATAAATTTAAATTTTCAGAACAGGCTCTTTTCATGGCTGCTTACTTTAAGGCTTCTTTACTTCCTGATAATGAGTACGCTACAGCCTACAGAGACTTTTCCCTAGATATCCTTAATATGTTTATAGACTATAAAGATGAAATCTACCACTTATCCTTTGATGAATTGAACAACCTATGTTTTGCCTTTAATATTTTTTATCAAGCTAGCGAAAATGAAAAGGCTAAGGAAATACTTCTAGATCTATTTGACCTACTAGAGGAGAAATTTAGCAGCTGGGATGATGACAAAATTAATGGCAAGCTTCAAGGCACCTGCTTACTTAACATAAACTTAATATGTGGTTATAATAACCTATCTCTATTGAAGTATAAGGATCAAGCTAATAAAATTTATAAAATACTCAATTCTTTCTATGATAGTGATTTAGGGATTTTTATTAAAAGTTCTGAAAAGAAAAGTGTTGATTTTTCAGCTGAAGAAATTGTCCTCTATACCTTATGTCAAATATTAATGACTAAATTAAGTCCAGATTACCCTAAAAAGATTTTGTCAGAAGTATATAAAAGGCAATTAATAAACTCCGGTTTAGTCCTAAGTTGGCCTGAATCTCCAAGTCTAGACAGTCCAGAGAGATATAAAAACTTCTCTAAGAAAACAGAAGACTTGCTAGATGAAAACTTTTTTAGAATGCCTTCCATATCTACTCCCGAACTTAACGAGCTTGCTCCAATCCTTGTTAAAAATGTTAGCTATAATAAGAAAAAAGATACTTTTGAAGCTAGCAAAAACAACTTCTACAGCAATAAGAATATGCCCCTTCTTTACATGATTCAATTCTTGTTAAAATAAACTAAGAAGAGAGAAGCCTTAACTGAGCTCCTCTCTTTAATTATTTCTGATATACTCGGTTTAATATGACATTTCCCTCAGCATCAATTTTTACACCCTTAATATATTTATTTTTAATAATCATATCTGAGCTATTAAAGAGAGGCACAATAGTGTGATCCTCAAGGAAATATTTGTGGCTGTCTATAAACTCCTTCTTATATCTTCTCAGTATGATATCGTATTGACACTCTTCAATTTCATCTTGGAATTGCTCACTAAAAATATATTTGCTTTTAACCTTAATCTTTTCACTTTCTTTTAATTGCTCAACTAATTCCTTAGCTATCCGTTTATTAATATCATCATTGTCAGTAACTAGTAGAACAGATATGGTTTCATCGCTGTGATCCCCCAGTCCAGCACCACTATTTAAAAGACCTTCTTCCAAGTCTATAGTTTTAAAAATATCATATTTCTCTGTATTGAATACATCCAGCCCCTCTCTAACCAAGGCTTCTACATTTATATATTTCATTATTTCTTTCTTTAAATTTCTCTCAGCGCCTTTACTTCCTGGCCTTTCATTAAAGGTTAGAGCAACTTGATCATCACTATTTACAATAATAGTGTTATCACTAGAAATTAAACCTTCCACCTCACTTACAGGTGGATTGTACAATATATCTACCTGGCCTGCTTCATAGGCTGCCAAAGCCTTTTCCCTACTAGTTTCAGACAATAAAAGAAAGCTTTCATCCGTTACCTTTTCACTATTCCAATAGCTAGGATTCTTCCTTAATACTAGTCCTTTTTTGTCTATATCGCTAATAATGAAAGGACCACTATAAGCTATATTGGAATGATTATCTTTCCAGTTTTCTAATTTCTCCTTGCCCTTTCTTAGGACATATCTAGGCTTGCTTAGAATTTCTAAAAATTCTGGATACCTTCTGTTTAAACGAATAACAAGAGTTTTAGTGTCTGTAGCCATTACAGCTACTCCATGAAATTGGATTTCTCCATTATAATAATCCTCGGCACCAAAGATAGGAAATAGTTCTCTAGCCATAGGATTGTTAGCTTCCTTTGACAGTATATACTTAAAAAAGTTCTCTATATCCTTAGAATTAATAGTTGTGCCATCACTCCAGCAGGCATCTTCTCTAATATGAAAGGTATATTGTATTCCCTCATCGTCAATTTCCCAACTCTCTGCTAGAGCCGGTAATATTTCCTTGTTCCTGTTCATATTAACAAGGCCTTCGAAAAGATACTTATACAGTTCCTCCCCCTTTTTATCGTTAATATCCATCATATCCAAGGTTGTTGGAAGACCTCCAAAACTGCATACAATGTAATCCTGAACATCTGCATTCATATATTTTTTCTCTTGTACACATGCTGACATTAAAAAAATAGGTAGTAGTGCTAATAATAAAAATATGGGCTTCTTCATATTTTTCTCCTTTTGATTACAATGTCTATATATGAAATTATTAGCAAATAAAGCCCATATTAAACATATGGACTTGAATTATTTACGGAAGATATCTATCTAATTTAAATTTTCTGTATACAAAAATATCTCTAGCCTTTCCCCTCCAGCCAATTTGCTTTCTTCCAAAGCTTATTCCATCTTCTAATATAATCTTATTATAGGTATCTGCTAGTCTACTATAACTGTTTATTATATCCCTATCAAATTCCCCGGTAGTTATATATATTCCCCTATAAACATCTATTTTTCTTAGAGTATAGATAAATTTCTCATAGTCCTCTAGAAAGACCTTGAAAACTTTATGGAATCTAATAAAAACTTCTTTTTCCCCTCGACTCAACTTTATCTCCAACATGTTATTATTTTTTATAAATATTTTTTCCTGTACCCCAAACTCCCAACAACCTTTTGTTAAGCTCTCATGAAATTTTACTATCTTCAATCTCTTTATAAGCCTTTTTAATTTCTCTGATTCTTCCCTTTAATACATTATATTAAGCTAGAAAAAACTAATTACATATTAAATTATCCAGCTTAGGAAATTCCACAAATTATTTGAACAGAAAAAAGCAGCCTTTAAAAAGCTGCTTTCCTAACAAAATCCAAATCCATCAACTATTTACCTCTCATCTGTTACCTTTTATCTGTTATCTGCTCTCTGTTACCTGCCCTACCATACATCTTTTATGAATATAAAGATAAATGAAATCAAGGCAAATAAGAAAAATATTGATGAGTATACCCATTTCTTAGTTCCTGTATTCATTTTTAACATCTTGAAGGCCCATAAAAGCATAGTTATAAATATACAAACTTTCATGATACTATATCTTGAGAAGCCTGTAACATATGCAAAGTTATATTGATAAAGTAAGGTAGATATAACTGAAAATGTTGTAAGTACGACAAATAGCCAGGATAAACCATCTAAAACTTTTCTCAATTTTTTCCCCCCCAAAACTGTTATTTGTATATTATTGTTCCTTAAGGATTTCCTCAAAAGCTTCTTCTGTAATTATGTTAACCCCTAGCTGTATAGCCTTATCCCTCTTTGAGCCTGGATCTTCTCCTACCAGTACATAGCTAGTCTTTTTGCTGACACTGCTAGAAACCTTTGCTCCTAATGATTCTAATTTATTTTTTATTTCTGTTCTGCTGTAATTTTTAAGACTACCAGTTACCACCACAGTCTTACCTTCAAAAGGATTTTGGGAAACTTCTATTTCTTCAAAGCTTGGTTTTACCCCTAACTTTAAAAGTTCCTCTATACTATTAATTATTTTATCTTGGCCAAAGAATTTGATAACACTATTAGCTACAATTTCACCTACATCGGGAACTTGAAGTAGTTCCTCCACAGTGGTATTTATAATTTTATCTAGACTTTTAAACTTCTTAACTATATCCTTGGAAGTTTTCTTACCTACATTTGGTATTCCCAAGGCATATATAAAGGAAGCTAAATCACATTCTTTGCTCTTTTCCACAGCATTTAGCAAGTTTTGAGCTTTTTTTTCTCCAAACTTATCCAAGGTAAGCAATTCTTCTTTCTTTAACCTATATAAATCTGATATAGACTTTATGTCCAGCTTTTCAAAGAGTTGCTCCGCAGTCTTTTCACTAAAGCCTTCTATATTCATAGCCTCTCTGTTGGCAAAGTGTACAAGACTCTTTACTAATTGAGGTTTACAAGATAAGGTATTTTCGCAGAAGTAGTGTACTCCTTCTTGTATAATTTTACTACCGCAGTAAGGGCAATTCCTTGGAGGCAGAATTTCTTTACTGCCTTCTAAACTTTCTTCTACAACTCCCATAATTTCAGGAATAACATCGTTAGATCTTCTTACGAATACCCTAGCTCCAATCCTTACTCCCTTTCTATTTATGTCGTCCATATTATTTAAGGTTGCTCTCCTTACTGTTACGCCAGCAAAGTCTACTGGCTGTAAAATAGCTGTAGGAGTAACTCTTCCACTTCTGCCTACATTCCACTCTACATCTAAGAGCTCAGTGGTAGCTTCTAAAGCTTCAAATTTATAGGCAATAGCCCATCTAGGAAACTTAACAGTATAGCCTAGCAGTTCTCTTGTCTTAATATCATCTATGGCAATTACTAAACCATCTATATCATAATTTAGGTCTTCACGAATATTCTCTACATATTCTATTTCTTTTTCTATCTCTTCTATGGTTTCACAAGCTTTCATATAGTCATCCATCTGGAAACCTTTTTCCCTTATAAAGTCCAACATTTCTGTATATGTAGCAAAAGGCCTTCCTTCATTGTAGCCTACATCATAGAAAAAAGCAGAAAGATTCCTTCTAGCAGTTTCTTTAACATTTAAGTTTCTTAAAGCTCCTGCCGCTCCATTTCTCAAGTTTTTCAACGGCACCTCTGCATTCTTGTTATAGGCGTCAAAAGCTTCCCTTGTCATAATAGCCTCTCCATGGACTTCAATTGTATGATTATAATCAATCTTTAAAGGAAGACTCTTAATAGTTTTAGCTTGAGCAGTAATATCTTCTCCTACTTCTCCAGTACCTCTAGTAGCAGCCCTTACCATAACCCCTTCATCATCATAGGTACAGTTAATACTAAGGCCATCAAATTTTTTAGTAACAATATATTTAGGTTCAGGAAGCTTATCCTCATGACTCATATTATATTCATTTATAAATCTTAAGTTTCTATTATGCCAATCCTTTAGTTCCTCTACTGTTTGCGCCTTATCAAGGCTCCATAAAGGTGCTTTATGAGTATACTTCTGAAACTCTGGCAACACCAGGTCACCAACCCTTAAGGTTGGTGAATAGGGTAGCACTACTCCAGTTTCCTTTTCTAGTTTGCTCAATTCATCATACTTTAAATCATACTCTCTATCGGACACAGTGGGATTGTTTAAAACATAGTACTCATAAGAGTATTTATTTAGCTCTAAAGCCAGCTCTTCCATCCTTTTTAACTTATCATCCATACTTATACCACCTTCTACACAAGTTCTAATGGTGTCATACTTAATAAAAATATCTTTACTCCCATGTTATCAAAAGCAATTGTAAGCTTTACGTCATCATTTTCCTTCTTAGCATTTACTATAGTGCCAACACCAAACTTACTATGTCTTACCTTTCTTCCTGCCACAGCATCAAGCTCTGTTAAAGCAGTTGTTGATTTTCCAGACTCTGTATTCATAAAGTAATTTAACTTTTTATTTAGGCCCTGGGCTGCACTTTCAAAGCTTGTAGAACTATTTCTTAAAGAATGGGGATTATAGTTGTTGCTATAGCCACTTCTTTGAACTGCTTGCCTTGTACCTAATGGCCTTCTATTTATATGCTCTACTAGATTGCTAGAAATTTCTGTTATGAAATCTGAAGGAGCATAGGCAGCAGTTCTTCCAAATACCATTCTTATATCTGCAGAAGTCATATAGAGTTTTTCCTTAGCTCTTGTGATACCAACGTAGCAAAGCCTTCTAGACTCCTCCATCTCATGAGGTTTTTGAAAAGATGAGTTGCCAGGGAAGATACCATTTTCCATACCTACCATGAAAACTACTGGAAACTCAAGTCCTTTTGCACTATGAACTGTCATCATCACAACAGAATCAGCTTCTTCATCGTAATTATCTACATCTGCCACCAAAGCTGTCTTTTCTAAAAATGCTGCCAAAGATTTATCCTCAGAGGTATTTTCAAAATCCACAGCTGCTGAAACTAATTCCTTCAAGTTTTCCAATCTACTTTCATCTTCAATTTCCTTTGAGTTTTCCAACTGCTTAATATAGCCTGTATCCTCCAAAACTGCCTTTACTAAATGTGAAACTGTCAATTGTTCCTTTAAGATCTGTAAGTTTTCCATAAGATCCACAAACTTATTAATGCAGGTCTTATTTCTTGCTGTTAGGGTTGGTACTAGATCCACATCCAGCATTACATTATATAGGTTATCTTCTATTTCATTAGCATGTTGCATAAGCTTATCTACTGTAGCTGCTCCTATACTTCTCTTAGGTACATTTATTATTCTTTGCAGGCTTATATCGTCATCTGGATTATTAAGAACTTTTAAATAAGCCATTATATCTTTGATTTCTTTTCTGTCATAGAATTTGTGTCCACCAATCAATCTATAAGGGATATCCCTCTTTATAAAGGTATCTTCAAAAAGACGGGACTGGGCATTTGTTCTGTATAAAATAGCAAAATCACGATAGCTTCTATCTTCTTTTTCTATAAGCTTTCCTATCTCTGAAGCTACAAACTGTGCTTCATCCCTATCGGAAGGTGCCCTGTAAATCCTTATCTTTTCCCCTGGATCAGTTTCAGTTCTTAAGACTTTTTGCTTACGCTCATTATTGTTTTGTATAACGCTGTTGGCAGCACTTAGTATGTTGCCCTTTGATCTATAGTTTTGCTCAAGCTTTACCACCTTTGCTTCTGGATAATCCTTCTCAAAGTCAAGGATATTTCTGATGTCTGCGCCTCTCCATTCGTAAATACACTATAGCGATAGGTAATCCTTTGATGCTATCTTCAGATTTTCCCCCGCTCCACACCGTACGCGAGACTTTCGTGCTCATACGGCGTTCCATCAAACAACTAAGTCATAACAGTCTCTGTTGTTTGACTTAGGGCTATCCCTCCACCACTTATTATCATGGCTTCAAAGGTACTGTGCCCCTACTTTCACGTACATTCATATGGTTTCTCCCTCTCGGTTTCCTCCATATTACAGGATATCTCTAGAACATTAGATTAACATTCCTGCTGTACGCTTACGACGTTCCGAATTGACTATCTTTACATATCTACTTAGGTGCTTGCTATAGGCCTGCGACATTATACTTCCCTTGCTAAGTATCCCGAATTTCATAACGACCATTCTTACTTTTCGGTATGCCGCCAAAAATATAACATTATATATAATTTCAAAATAGGTGATTATAGACCTTTTAATTCGCAAGTTTGTCAGTATTTCTTTAATACATTCTCACCATATAGATTTTATAGACCCCCGGCCTATCTCCCAACAAATCTGAAAACTTGTAAGGCTTCAGCCGACTTCACCTGGCTTCATACAGCTTTGCATGTTCTCAAAACTGCATGCAGGAGTATTAGGGAAAAAGTTTTGGAAAGCATGGTTTCCTCATTCCTTCTTTCGTCAATTCAGTTATATCTGAATTAATCAGATACCTCGATTTCCTGCTAAGAAGCAGTTATACGAGAACGTCTCGCACGATCGTCATCACCCACCACGCAGACATTCCTATGACCTTTACCTAACAAACGTACAAGCTCATACTGAGACTTATTAGTATCCTGATACTCATCCACCATTATGTACTTAAACTTTCTTTGGTAGAATTCTAAAACCTCTTTATTAGTTCTAAATAAGTCTACAGTTTTAAAAATAAGATCATCAAAGTCTAAAGCGTTATTGCTCTTTAATCTTTTTTGATAAAGCACATAAACATCTGCTATTTTATTGTCTCTGAAATTGTGCTGGTTATCCCTTTTAAACTGTTCTGCAGTGATCAGATTATCTTTAGCCTTTCCAATACGTCCAATAATCTCATTTTCACTTATATCTTTATCGTTTATTTTTAGTTCCTTCATACACTGCTTAATTAAGGTTTTTTGGTCGGAGCTATCGTAAATAGTAAAGTTTTTTTTGTAGCCCAACTTATCTATCTCTCGCCTTAAAATTCGTACACAGGAAGAGTGAAAGGTGGATATCCACATAGTGTCCACTATGTCTCCTACCATCCTCCTAACTCTGTCTTTCATTTCTCCGGCGGCCTTATTTGTAAAAGTAATTGCCAGAATTTGAGAAGGATAGATGCCTAAATCCTCAATCATATGGGCAATTCTATATGTAAGCACCCTGGTCTTTCCGCTACCAGCACCAGCTAGTATAAGCACCGGCCCCTCAATGGTGGTAGCAGCATCATACTGCTCCGGGTTAAGCAATTTCTTAAGATCCATGTTCGTCCTCCTATATTCATTTGCTTTCTGCTGCACTTCTTACTAAATAACTATTATTATAATACTTTCCTATTAATATACTCTCTAATCACGTGTTCGTACTATATTATAACACATTTTAATAGACAGAGGAATTGGAGATAAATTCATCAAAGAGCGGGCAAAGATCTTTAGGAACAGTGGCTAATGGCAAAAAAATAAGAAGTAATAAACAAGCTTTTAGGAAAAGCTGGTATATTGCTTCTTTGATATTATTACTTTTCTTTATTACCTTCCTTGTTTGTTTCCTCCTGCCAATTAATACGGTCAAGGACTAAATTATATCCATCACTGCCATAATTCAAGGACCTATTTACCCTACTTATTGTGGCAGTGCTTGCCCCTGTTATTTGAGCAATATCATTGTAGGTCTTCCCTTGCTTAAGCATCTTTACAACCTGCATACGCTGTTCCAGTGCTTTGATTTCTGTTATAGTGCAAAGGTCTTCAAAAAAACGATAACATTCTTCTCTATTTTTTAAGCTCAGTATAGCATCAAATAGAAAGTCCATTCCTGGATCTTCAAGCTTTGATTTATAATTACTCATGCAACGTCCTCCTAAATTGTGTTTTTATATATTAGCACTTTTACGCGGTAAACTTCTAAAGTGTTATACTAATATTATATACTAACAATTTATTTTGGACAATAAAAAAGACATCCTATCAAGATTAAGAAAGGAATATCTAATATAAGAGTGGTTTATTTATCATAAAATCTATCCAGATATTCCACCTAAACACCATAAAGCTTTGTTTTAAAAAAGTGTTGATGGCTTTTCACAGCTTGTCCTGCACATCCATCAACACTTATTAATAACAAAGCACTATACTGTAAATAACACTTTCTTTACCCATGATTATAGCCCCCCCAAATTCTCTAAACATAAAGTCACACTCTCCATAAGACCTTCTTTTTCACCAACTGCCAACTTGTGGAACCCTTGCATTATCCAATGGCTATCCCAATATGCTCTAAGCTAATCAATAAATAAAACAAAAAAGGAAAACACAACCCTTGGGGCTAGGTTGTTGTTCGCATCTAAATAAAAAGGGGGCTATTTAATCTTTTTATTTATCCTTGCACTTTTATTATATATAATTCAACATAATTTTTCAAGTGGATTTTGGAAATTAAATTGTAAACAAATTTTCAACATGCAGGAAATCATTGAAAAATATGCTTAATCATCTAATAAGCCCACAGCTTCTTTTAGCTGAGCTAGTTCTTCCTCTCTTAATTCCCTGTATGTCCCCTCTTCTAAACTTTCATCTAGCTTTAAGGGGCCAAAGGCTATTCTTTTTAAATAGATAACCTCTTTGTTAACACTTTTGAACATTCTCTTTACCTGATGAAACTTTCCTTCTTGCAAGGTTACCAATACTTCAGAGCCTTGGTCGGAAGCCTTCAATATTTCCAGTTTTGCAGCCATACATTTATAGCCATCGTCTAAAACAATCCCCTTTTCAAAGGCTTCTATATCCTTCTCTTCTACCTTTTTATCTATCCTTGCAAAATATACCTTATCTACATGCCACTTAGGAGAGATTAGTCTGTGGTTTAGCCCTCCATCATTTGTAAGTAGAAGAAAGCCTACTGTATCCTTATCCAATCTACCTACAGGGAAAGGCTCAAAGGCCCTATGCTCAAATTCAAGTAAATCTACCACTGTTTCATCATAGTTATCAAAGGTTGCAGAAACTACACCAGCTGGTTTATTCATAAGTAAATATATGTACTTCCTGTAAATAACCTTCTCATCCCCAAGGTAGATCTGACTCTTCTCTGGATCAACTGTAGTGGCACTATCCTTAATAACCTTACCATCTACGGTAACCATGCCCTTTCTAACTACAGCCTTTATTTCTTTTCTACTGCCATAACCTAAATTACTTAAGATCTTATCTAATCGCTCCAGGAAAATCCCCTCCTCCATTCAATATAGCTTAGCTAGTTTTAGTCTAATTTATATTCTACAATATATAGATCCTTTATTCCAATATTAATATAGTTACTCTACTTTAAATTCTACTATATCATAATCCTCATAAGCAGTTTCATTGTAGCAACTCTTTACTAATGCCAATAATTTATATGTACCTTGCTTATAGGGCATAAAAGTATAGTGATTCATCTTGCTGTATTTCTGTACTAAATTCCATTGGCCTCGCTCCATTAAATAGAATTCATAGTGGAGGTCTCTGCCACCATCGGCCTTTACGGTAAATATTGTTCCCTGGTTAACCTGTAGATTTATTTTATCTCGGAGAATTTTTGTATTAGCCACTGGAACTGCGTCTATTACATCTAAATTAATAACTTTTTTAGAATCAAAAATTTCGCTACTTGTTTTATCCTTTGCCATTACTTCTAAGGTATATTTTCCTCTACACCTTGGTTCTAGGAGATAGCTCTTCTCTTCTATGTAGTCTGTTTCTTCTACAGCATGATTGTTGATTTTCAAAAGATACTTTACTAAGGTATCTTCAGTTCTTCGGGTAATTATATCAAACTTAATTCTATCTCCAACCATATAGCTTTCTTTGGAAGGCATAAGGACGTAGTCTATTTCTGCTGGTATAAACTCCATTACCTCTAGGTGCTTTATCTCATGGCAGTCGTATTCTTCCTTAGAATACTTATCCTTAACCATTATTTCCATAGTATAGCTGCCAACCTCTTCCGGTGTGAAGTTTACCCAGTCGCAGGTTCCATAGTCTACCCTTTCAATTTCTTTGCCATCCTTTGAAACCTTGAAGGAATATCTTAAATTTGAACCACCTGTAGCTATTACATTTACTGAAATTTTTTCTCCTTTAATGAAGTCCATTTCTTTATTCATAATTACATCTTTTATTTTTACCTCATTTTTAGAGACTTCATCTACATAGAATTCCATTTCTGCACTTTGTTCAAATTTTCCTTCAAAAGATTCATCTTTAACCCAAAGAGTAATTTTGTACTTGCCAGGCCTTATAGGCTTCCAAGTATAATGATTTTTTTTGATATAATCAGAATCCTCTGTGTAGTTTCCATCTATTAAATATCTATACAAGAGTTTTCTTCCACCTTTAACTACGGCCCTCAATTCTATGGCACTATCCACCATCTGTGGTGAAATCAAGTCACTGGTGAAACTTATAATTTTTATTTCATTATACGGTTTTACACTATAGGCAATTAAGGCTCTATCATCGTACTGTCTTTGAGAATACATATCCTTTGCCAAACAAAGAATCTTATAATCCCCAGCCTTCTTCTCCACATAGCTTACTATTCTCTTTGTTGAATAATCTTGTAGTAGTTCAGCCTTCCCGTTGGAATCTATTTTTATGAACTTATAAAGAATCATTCTATTATCTTCGTATTGGGCATCTACTTGAAACAAGAGTTCCTTATAGGCTAACAACTCTGTGGACAAACACCTGAAGTCAGTAATTTCTAAAGGCTCCATTGGCTCTACTGTAAAATCCACCTTATAAAAATCATCATAATTATTTTTAGAATCTAACATTCTACATTCCACTAATAACTGATGTTTTCCCGCTGTTTTTACAGTAGTGCTAAGAGTGTTTTCATCACTATAATCCTTAATAAGCTCCCAATTGTCACCACTGCTTATCCAATATTTATAAACTACTGGTCCATCATTAGCCTCAACAACTACATGGAGCTTGTCTCCAATTTTTAAAAGATTTTTATTTAAGGTAACTTGGCTAATAAGTTCTGTATCAACTTCCCCAATAATATAATCTGTTCTAGCAACATAATCGAAGGGTTTTGTACTATCTTTCTTCTTGGCTTGTACCATAAGTATGTACTTACCATCCTTATCTGGTTTCCAAATTGTATAGTTTTTTTCTGTGAAATCCTCGATAGTATCCCAGACACCGTCGCAACCTATTATAAACTTATATAATAGATCTTCCTTGTTAAAATTTTCTACGTACACCTTTATCTCATTGTTTTTGGAAGTTGGGCTTGGTATACTAAAATTGATTTCCATGTTACTCATAGACTTTATCACCTCATCATAAGATATAATTTTTATTTTTAGTTTAAAGTAATCAAGCTTTATAATATAATAATATTGTGATTACTATATAGGGAGGGCTGTAGTTAATGCATATTCAAAAATGTTCTCTAATTAATTTTACCACAATTTCTGTATCAATTGGATATTTTTCTCAATTTGATTGTAAGAAATTTATAGTCAAAAATGGTGATATTTCAATAATTGTAGATGATGTGACAATTAACAACAACGAAGTACTTATTAAACTTAAAAACGCCATAGACATAAGAAAGGAATCGACTGTTTTCTACGATAACATCAGTGCTAAAATAAGCTATTTTCATTTTTATTCTTCGGAAGAATTTGATAAAGCTTACTATACTGATAAAGAATTAGGGGCAAAATATACTAAAGACTACACAATTTTTAGACTTTGGTCCCCAGTAGCTAGCTTTGTAAATCTTTTGCTATATGAGAATGGAGATCCTGCTATAGAAGAAGAAGCTAAGAAATATAAAATGGTTGAAAAAAATGGACTTTGGGAAGTTAAGGTGAAAGGTAACCTTAAAGGATTATTCTATACTTATGAAATCAAGGTTTTTGATGAAGTAAATGAAGTTGTAGATCCTTACGCCAAGTCTTGTGGCATTAATGGCCTAAGAGCTGCTATTCTAAACCTTAAAGAAACAAACCCAAAAAACTTTTACTCTTACAAGGGACCAGAGGTAGACCATTATAATGATGCAATTATATATGAGGCAAGTATAAGAGATATATCCATACATCCTGATAGTGGTATCTATCATAAAGGAAAGTTCTTAGGCTTGGCTGAAGAAAACACTGTATCTTCAAAGGGACTAAGTACAGGTCTCTCCCATATATTAGAATTGGGAGTAACCCACGTTCAGCTTATGCCTATATATGATTTCCATTATATAAGCGTTGATGAAAGACATCCCTATAAGTATAACTGGGGCTATGATCCTCAAAACTATAATGTACCTGAGGGAAGCTATGCTACAGATCCATATAATCCATTTTTAAGAATTTACGAACTAAAAAAGCTAATAAAAACTCTTCACAAGAATGGTTTAGGGGTTATAATGGATGTAGTTTACAATCATGTTTTTCATCATGAAACTTCTAATTTCGAAAAAATCTTTCCAGGCTACTATTTTAGGCAATACGATGATGGTTCTTACTGTCAAGGTACAGGATGTGGTAATGACACTGCATCTGAAAGGTCTATGATGAGAAAGTTCATCATTGATTCTGTAGTGTATTGGGCAGAGGAATATAATCTAGACGGCTTTAGGTTTGACCTTATGGGTATTCACGATATTGAAACCATGAATCAGATCTATGAAAAGCTAAAATCTACAGGAAGAAAGTTAATTGTTTATGGAGAAGGCTGGTATCTTAATACCAATATTAGAGATGATCAAAAAGCTAATATATATAACAGCTTTAAGATGAAGGAAATTGGTTTCTTTAATGATAAAATTAGAGACACCATAAAGGGAAGTGTATTTAATATTCACGAAAGAGGCTTTGTAAGTGATAACGATGCAACGGTAGACACCATTAAGTTTTGTGCAGCCGGTTGCGCTTTAAATATCTTTGGCAAACCTGCTACCTTCTATTCTCCAGAGCAAAATATAAATTACTCTTCTTGCCATGATAACTACACTTTATGGGATAAGCTTAAATTAAGTTGTCCAAATGCCACAGAAGAAGAGCTGAAAAATATGACCAAGCTGGCAGACGGAATAATCCTTACTTCCATGGGAGTACCCTTTTTACATGCTGGTTCAGAGTTTTGTAGGACAAAGGGTGGTATAGAAAACAGCTATAATAGTGCAGACACTATTAATAGGATGGATTGGTATGAAAAAGGAAAGTATTTAGATGTAATGGAATATTACAAAGGCTTGATAAAGCTTAGAAAGGAACATAAGGCTTTTAGAATGTATGATAAGGACCAGGTAGCCAATTATCTAAAGTTCCTGACTGGTGGTAGAAGCTGTGTAGCTTTTATTCTCGAAAACCATGCTAACGGTGATATTTGGAAAGATATTATAGTGATCTATAATGGTGCCAACCATTGTAATTCTGTAAGTATACCAGATGGCACTTGGAATGTTGTTGTTAACAAAGAATCAGCTGGCACTGACATACTTGAAACTATAGAAGGAAGTAATTTGGCTGTGGAATCAACGTCAATGATGGTGCTTTACAGGTAAAAATGCAAGTTTAATATTTTCCTAAGCCATAAAAATAGAAACCAAGATTGATGTGAACCCTTTAATCCGGACTTTCGGATAATATTAATTATGCGGCTTGTTGCCTATACTCAATAGGTGACAGGCCGCTCAATTTCTCTTTTATTCTTTTGTTATTATACCAGTAAATATATCCTGTAATCTTTTTCTCCAACTGCTTAATTGATGTAAATTTTTCTCCATAGTACATTTCTTGTTTAAATAACCCGAAGAAGTTTTCCATTGGAGAGTTATCTATGGATAGGCTATACTAAATAGGACAATTTAATTCCGAACAATGATATAATAAAACTATATATCATATTTTTCACTTTTCGTGAGATTTAAAGTATCTTTTTCCTTTCTGTAAGAGCAATTGTGGTATTGCCTATATTGTAATACACGAAGCTTAAATTCTCCAGAGTAAAAAGTCTTTGAAGATTTTCTTTCTAGTCCCTCTTCTCCCATGTACTCTTTAACTACTTTTAACTTAAACTCAAATGAATATTTAGACATGATAAAACCCCCTGAATCCGTGTCCGGATTTAGGGGGTAACATCACACCACCGTACGTACCGTTCGATATACGGCGGTTCATTAGGAATAATGTATCTTAGCATATTGAGCCGAAAGGCTCTTTAATTTTATACCATCAAAGAATTGATTATTTAGAGTAGTAGTTAGGATAGGACTTATAGATATGCACCAATATCCCTTTCGGGTATTAGAATATTCCAAAGCTTTATGCTTGGGAACACCTAATTTCCTCAAGTTTGAATATCTTGTTCTTACTCTCTTCCATTGTTTCCAAATGCACATCTTAAGTCGTCTTCTTATCCACTCATCCATATCTTTTAGAATCCATTTAGCGTCAGCTAGTTTACCATAGTAGTTAACCCAACCGATAATAACCTGATTGAGCTTACTAATTCTATCCTCTATACTAATTGAGTAGCTTCTGCTCGTGAAGTGCTTAATCTTCTTTTTGAATCTCTGTAAAGACTTAGGTGATATTCTAATACCAGATTTTCCCTTCGTAATATAGAAAGAAAATCCCAGGAATTTTCTTTTCCAAGGTCTATCAACTGCACTCTTCTCTTTATTGGCTTTTAACTTTAATTTATTTTCGATAAAGACAGTTATAGATTTCATCTCTCGTTGTCCAGCTCTTTCACTTCTAACGTAGATGTTGCAGTCATCAGCATACCTACAGAATTTATGGCCTCTTCTTTCGAGTTCTTTATCCAAATCATCTAGGATAATATTAGCAAGAAGTGGACTCAAAGGACCACCTTGCGGAGTACCTTCTTCGCTTCTTACTATAACTCCGTTAGCCATTATTCCGGATTGAAGATATAACCTAATTAATTTAAGTACTCTTTTATCCTTAATTTTCCTTGCAACCCTTGACATCAAAATGTCATGATTTACCTTGTCAAAGAATTTTTCCAAATCAATATCTACAACCCATCTATATCCTTCGGATATAGATGGGTTAGCCTGTAATACTGCGTCGTGAGCACTGATGAATCTCCTAAAGCCATAACTACTTCTAGAAAAGTCTTCATCAAAAATTAAAGTTAGTTCTTGAGCTATAGCTTGTTGAATTAACCTATCCAACACTGTCGGTATTCCTAAAAGTCTTACACCACCGTCTGGTTTCGGAATCTCAACCCTTCTGACTGGTTTAGGTTTGTATGTACCTTGAATGAGTTGTTCCTTAATAGTAAGCCAATTCGATTGTAAGAATTGTTTAAGTTCATAAACTTCCATCTTATCAACACCATGGCTTCCCTTGTTAGAAACAACTCTTGCGTATGCCTGCAGCATATTTTCTCTAGCAAGTATACGTTCAAGGGTACCATATGCAAGTACATTGGTATCTCGGTTCTCAGTTGCCGGAGATACCCTATGCGCTCCTTGCTTACCTTCGGATTCCAGCCTATTCTCCGCACTAGAGCCTCTATATTGAGTTTTCTGCAATTGTTGAGTATCTCTCGAAACTTTCAAACTTTGACACCTCCTAATGTTCGGTCCTTCCCACGCTAACGCGTTTAGCGTAGTACTATGACCTCTGCTGACTTCTCATGATAAATCTTGTTTCAACCATACTTCGAAATACATCTAAAAGCATGTCCATGAGACCTCCCCGGGTAAGAACGATAACCTTCATCCCATATATCTGCCACGTGCACTACTTCATTAGTTACCCTTAAAAGGGTCGTCCATATCAAAAGCTAGCTGCTCACTAGCTTGATCTTCTTTTAATTGATTTGCTATATACTCTTTTATTTTTTTAGTATTTTTTCCTACTGTATCTACATAATATCCTCTGCACCAAAAGCTTCTATTTCTATATTTGAACCGTGCATTTCCCCACTTTTCATATATCATCTGACTACTCTTCCCTTTTAGAAACCCCATAAAACCCGATACTGACATCTTAGGTGGAATCTCCAGTAACATATGCACATGATCAATACAGACTTCTGCTTCTATTATATTTACACCTTTCCATTCGCATAAATTTCTTAAGATTGCTCCTATCTCAAGTCTTCTTGTTCCGTAAAATGCTTGTCTTCTATATTTCGGCGCAAATACTACATGATATTTGCAACACCATTTTGTATGTGATAAACTATGTATGTCATTCATGACAGTTCCTCCCTTGTATTTTTATTTGCAGTTGGCAGACCGCATTATAATTATACAATGGAGGTTTTTTAGTTTCATTATCACTCCGCTAAAGCTTATTGGGACCCTCGGACAATCCGAGGGTTTTTATTTAACAAAAAAGCCAGTAGAACTTTTAATTCTACTGGTTTTTCACTGGCAGGGGCAGCAGGAATCGAACCCGCAACCAACGGTTTTGGAGACCGCTACTCTACCAATTGAGCTATACCCCTTCGTGACAAGGTTTATTATATAACAGATATTTAGAAAAGGCAACCTCTTTTATTAATTTTCTTTTAAAAAATTGCTTTTACTTAACTGTAAAAGAAAATTCCAACCTTTAATTGATGGGGTTTGACCTAAGTTTAGAAATTTAACTAGCTTTATTTTTCAAGACTTTGAAGGCTTTATAGTTACCTTGCCACAGATCTAAACAGTTCTTTTCTGGGCAATATGAAGCTAATTTAACTTTTAGGACCTTTGAATTATTTACTATATTTTCTACATAGGCAAGCTTATTATCATCACAGTATACAAATATATATTTTGAATCATCAGACACTTGATAAATCTGCTCTTCCATTTCCAAAATTTTATCTTCTGATAATAGCCTTGTAGGTTTAATGCTAAATTTATTGAAGAAGTAGTCTAATTCTTCTGTGTTGGTTATAAAAGTATAATCCTTATATTCCTTTATAAGGGATGATAGCTCCTTATTTACTTCATCTAGCTTTTTTATAGCTTCTTCAAAGTTTTTTTCATACACTTGTCTTCTTGCTGGATCCTTTTCTTGGATTCCATTTTTTATGTTTGATAATACTATTTTATAATTATTTGAATCTAGCCAGTAGTAAGGATTGCTTTTAATTACTTCCTCTTCATAAATAATAGGGTCTTCTAGTTCCAAGGTTCTTATGCCCCTAGAACAATTGATAACTGAAACATTACCCTTTTCCACGTTTTTCTCAAATTCATTAGCCCAAGGTTCAAAGCCTGCACCAAAATATATAAATATATCTTTGCTAGCAATATTCTTTAAGGAGTCCTGGGAGAATTTGAATTTCCACTGGCTTTCTTCCTCTGCCATCATATAGTCTACTATATGGTCATCTTTCACAATATCCTTAACCATATTATAGAGCAGTTTATTTGTTGTAATTATTCTCAAAGACACTTCCGTTTTTATAGTTTTATCTTCTATATTAATATTAGGTAGGATTGTTTCTTGACTATTATTGCAAGCGGTCAGAAAAATCAAAAAAAGTAACCCTATACTTATTAGCTTTTTCAAAATTGGCACCTCTCATTTACACTAATTATTATTCAATTATAGACTAAAATCCATTAAACTGCAAAATTCTTTACTGGTAAATCCTTTTCTTTTTCACATTTTTGATATAGAATAGCATTATGTTATATAAGATTAATCAGAGGTGAACTCTTAATATGGAATTTATAATAAAAAACCTTGAGGAAACTATAGCCTTAGGCAAGGCCTTAGGACAGCGTTGCAATGCTGGAGATATTATCTGCCTTACAGGAGACTTGGGGGCAGGTAAGACCCATTTCACTAAAGGCATAGCCCTTGGCCTTGGAGTTGAAGATGAAATAACTAGTCCTACCTTTACTATTATAAACGAATATGACAGTGGTAGGTTGAAACTTAACCATTTTGATGTTTATCGTGTTAATGACCCTGATGAAATAGAGGCCATAGGTTTTGATGAATATATTTTCAGTTCTGCGGTGAGCATCATAGAATGGGCAAATTACATAGATCTTCTGATTCCTGAGGAAGCCCTGTGGATTACTATAACTAAGCTTCCAGACAGAAGAGAAAACTTCAGAAAAATTGTAATAAATTATAGCCAAAAGAGATATGATTATGTAAAGGAGATAAGCCTATGAGAGTACTTTCTATAGATACTGCAACGGATACTGCTAGCTGTGCCGTTATTGAAGATAACAAACTATTAGGGGAAATCAACTTTAACTTTGGCAAGCAGCATTCTGTAATTTTAATGCCTATGATCCATAATCTTCTTTCTTCCCTGCATATGGATATAGATTCCATAGATGGTTTTGTATCCTCTAAAGGCCCTGGTTCCTTTACTGGTTTAAGAATAGGTATGTCCACAATAAAAGGTTTAAGCTTTGGGGCTAAAAAGCCTTTTATTTCCCTTTCAACCCTAGATGCTTTAGCCTATAATCTAGCCTACAGCCAGGGATTGATATGCCCCATTTTAGACGCCTTAAGAAACAATGTATATACGGCATTTTACACCTTTGAAGGTGAAGAACTTAAAAGAATTTCCGATTACATGGTAATTTCTATTGATGATCTCATTAGTATGGTGAAAAAGGAGAAGGCTGTTCACTTTATTGGTGACGGTACTGTTAAATTTAAAGAAGTTTTAAAAAACAATATTCCTTCTTCTTACTTTGCTCCTGCCCATCTTAACCTTGCCCGTGCTTCAGCCCTAGGGGAGCTTGGGTTAAAGCTATTAAAATCAGGGGTTAAGGAAGATTTAAACACTAGTACTCCTATTTATCTTAGAAAGTCTCAGGCTGAAAGAGAATATGATAAAAAAATGGGGTTAGGTAATGAATAGTGTAGACATTGTTCCCATTGAAGACCAATATATTGAAGGTATTTTAAATGTAAGTATGTTAAGCTTTCCTATTACTTGGAGTAAGGAATCCTTTAAAGGAGAGCTTTCAAACAAGTATGCCCGTTATATAGTGGCAGTGAAAAATGGGATAGTAGTAGGCTTTGCAGGTATGTGGATTATTATAGATGAAGCCCACATTACCAACATAGCTGTACATCCAGAATACAGAGGTTTCGGTATTGGCAGTATGCTAATGGACTCCTTGCTAACAATATGTCAAATAGAGTGTGTCACTGCTATAACCTTGGAGGTAAGGGTATCAAACCAAAGAGCCATAAATCTTTATAATAAGTTCGGCTTTGTGGAAGAAGGTATTCGGAAAGCTTATTACGAGGACAATAAGGAAGATGCTTTAATTATGTGGAAAAGAAAAGTTTAAAAAAGGTTCAGAGCTTGGCTCTGAACCTTTTATATTAAACTGCTTTTTTTGAAGCCTCTGGTCTACTAGTTTTAAACTTTCTGTTTTCTTTGTTAATGATAACTGAAATCCTTTTGTAAATCACTAAAGTAATAACAGATAGACCTGCTCCCTTTATTAAATTCATAGGTATAACACCTTGTACAATATATTTCATCAAATCATTTTTAGGCATATTAGGCATAAATAAAGGTATAAGGATATATGCATTAGCTAAAGCTCCTACAATGCCCAAAACTATGGTTCCAACAATCAATGCAATTATAGCGTTTATCCTTGTTTTCTTAAATTTATATATCATACCTGCTGTTCCAACAAAAGTTGATCCAATAATAAAGTTGGCTAACTCCCCTACTCCTCCAGTTGTTGTAGGGTTTACTAGAAGCTTTAAAAGATTTTTTAGTGCCTCAATTACAACTCCTGTTAGTGGCCCAAAGGCAAAAGATCCAATTAGAGCTGGCAAGTCACTGGCATCGGTTTTCAACCATGGAAAAGCTGGGATTATGGGAAAATCGAAATACATTAAAATAACCGAAATGGCTGCCAGTAAAGCAATTTTAATTAAGTAATTAGTTTTTGTTGTTAAATTATTCATTTATTTTTCCTCCCTTTAAACTACTTCAGGAGATAGGTTGGATGGATATCTTAATCCTACCTAAGCTTGGCGCCTTCTACTTAGATAAAACAAAAAACCCTGACAAAAAATAGTCAGGGCAAAAATCCATCTAACGCATATCTTCTTCCTTCCAGACTTTACTGTCGGCTTCGGAATTTAACCGAATCAACCTTTTACGGTTCGCGGGCTATACCGCCGGTCGGGATTTGCACCCTGCCCTGAAGATACTATTTAATTACATATACATTATAAAACATTGTTATAATATTTGCAATGTTTTTTTATTCTTTTTTCATAGATAATGAAATTCTTTTTCTTTTTTCATCTATTTGCAGCACTCTAACCTCTACAATATCACCAACTTTAACTATATCAAGAGGATGTCGCACAAATCTATCTGCCATTTGGCTTTTGTGTACAAGACCATCTTGATGAACACCAATATCAACAAAGGCTCCAAAGTCAGATACATTTCTTACAGTACCGGTAAGGACCATGCCTGGCTTTAGCTGATTAATATCCAGTATTCCTGTTTTAAAGATTGGCTTTGGCAACTCTTCTCTTGGGTCTCTACCTGGTTTCTTAAGCTCTTTTATTATGTCTTGAAGAGTTAAGCTTCCTACACCGATAGTTTCTGCAATATTCTGCATTCCCTTTTCCTTCACTCGCTGATCTATATCTGATAGTCCTTTTCTTAAGTCTTCTTTATCATAATCCAGCATTTTAATTAGTTGTCTTGCAGCATCATAGGACTCTGGATGGACTGCCGTATTATCAAGAGGTTCTGAACTTTCTAAAACTCTTAAAAAGCCAGCACACTGCTCAAAGGCCTTTTGTCCTAATCTCTTAACCTTCAGCAATTCTTTTCTATTTGTAAACTTGCCGTTTTCTTCTCTATAAGCCACTATATTTTGAGCTATAGAAGCATTTATTCCAGAAACATAAGATAGTAATGAAGGAGTTGCTATATTTAAATCTACCCCAACATTGTTAACACAATCTTCTACTACACCTTTTAGGGATTCATCTAATTTCTTAGGTGTAACATCATGCTGATATTGACCTACCCCTATGGACTTAGGGTCAATTTTTACTAGTTCTGCTAGAGGATCCTGCAGTCTTCTTCCAATAGAAATTGCACCTCTCACTGTAACATCTAGGTCAGGATATTCCTTTGCAGCTAGCTCAGAGGCAGAATATACGGAAGCTCCTGCTTCTGAAACTACAACATAGAAGAGTTCCTTGCCTTTTTCCTCTTTAACCTCTTTTATTAATCTAGCCAGAACCTCTTCAGATTCCCTGCTAGCAGTACCATTACCTAAGGATATAACATCTACATTGTATTTATAGACCAGTGACTTTAAAGTTTTTATGGCTCCCTCCACATTATTTTGGGGAGCTGTAGGGTATACTGTCCCATTATCAAGAAACTTCCCTGTATCGTCTAAGACTGCAACCTTACATCCTGTTCTAAAGCCTGGATCGTAGCCCATTATAACCTTTCCCTTAATAGGTGATTGCATCAATAGAGCCTTTAGATTAGCCTTAAAAATATCTATGGCGCCATTCTCTCCCTTTTCAGTGAGCTCCGCTCTAATTTCCCTTTCTATTGATGGGTATATAAGTCTCTTTAAAGAATCCTTTATACTTTCTTCTATATAAAGGTCAGTAGTGCTATTACCCTTTAGACACTTTCCTTTTAAATAATCTACAAGCTTGCTTTCATCTATGGTTACCTTAACGGATAGTATCTTTTCTTTTTCCCCTCGGTTTATAGCCAGGATCCTATGGGATGGTATATTTCTCACAGCTTCTTGATAATCATAGTACATCTCATAAGGGGTTGCTTCCTCAGAAGATCCCTTACTTTCTATTATTCCTTCTCTATAAACCTTATTTCTAATCCATTTTCTAAATTCAGCTTCATCAGAGATCATTTCACTTATAATATCCTTAGCTCCTTGCAAAGCTTCTCCCACTGTTTTTACAGCTTTTTCTTCGTTAATAAATTCTGCTGCATAAGTCTCAATATCCCCTGTAAATTCACCAGAATAAATAGCTTCTGCTAAAGGCTTTAAGCCCTTCTCTTGAGCTATTATTGCCCTAGTTCTCTTCTTAGGCTTGTATGGTCTATATATGTCCTCTACTTCCGTAATAGTTTCTGCCTTCTTTACACTTAGCTTGATTTCTTCTGTAAGCTTTCCTTGATCTTCAATTAGTCGAATTACATCTGACTTTCTAGCTTCTAAGTTACGTAAATATGTAAGCCTTTCAGAAAACTTTCTTAGCACATCATCGTCTAAACCGCCAGTTACTTCCTTTCTATATCTGGCTATAAAGGGTACAGTATTACCTTCATCCAGTAATTCTATAACACTTTCAACCTGCTTAAGGCTAATATTTAGTTCCTTAGAAAGTCTTTCTTCAATATTACTCATTTTTCCCTCCAAATTCTGTGGTTATCTATATGCTCTAGCTATTCTTCCTTTACCATTATAAAGTATATTCTTTATATTTTTCAACTTTATTGGCTGTAAATATACTAACTAGGGCTTTTTCTTCATAAGTATATATAGGGAAACAAGTTCAACTATTAACTTATACATTCTCAACAGACGCTCCCGATTAACCTTTAGAGAATGTATAAGTTAAGTTTCCTAGTGTTTCCCTTTATGAATACTTTTGTGAGGGCGTAAATGAAAAAGATATTTGTTAAGGTAATGATTGTCCTATTGATTATTTTATTGATCCTGTCTCTTAAAACTAATATAGGTGTAGAAAACTTCAGCCTTAATAGGGTAAAAAAAATAACTACAGATTTAAGTTCTTCTACTTATAAGGGACGTCTTACTGGAAGCTTAGAAAACAAGAAAGTTGCAGAGCACATAAAAACTTATTTACAAGATCTTGGCCTAAAACCTTTCCAGGGAAGCTACTATCAAAACTTTAAAGTTAATTGTCCAAAGCGCCTAACTGGCCAGCCTTATTTACATGTAGTAGACAAAGAAGGTTCTATAGTTCATAAATTTACATATGCCGTTGACTACAAGGAAGACATGCTAAACTTTAATCAAAGTAAGGTAAACTTCCATAAGTCTAATTCTAAAATACTAGGTCATAATATAATTCAAGTTCTCCAGGAAAATGGTTCTTGTCTTTTTTATGTGCCTGAGGATAATAATATAAATTTCAGGAGTTCTTTTTTAGATGACAATTTCACAAATCTATGTGTTTTTCTTTCTCAAGAAGCTATGGTCTCTATTAAAGATTATCTATCACAAGGTCTAACCATAGAATGTTACATTCCTTTTGAAGAAGAAGTAACTACTGTTCAAAATGTTATCGGCGTTATTGAGGGCAAAGATAAAAGCCTAGCTCCCATTGTCCTATCTGCACATTTTGATCATCTAGGAACGGATTTGGCAGGTACTGTCTATGGTGGTGCCTTAGATAATGCCAGTGGTACAGCCTTTCTCTTAGAGTTATCTAGATATATAAAATCCTTAGGAAGGCCTCAGCGTTCTATTATTTTCGCCTTTTTTAACGCTGAAGAATTTGGTTGTCTTGGTTCTAAGGCCTTTGTGGAAGAGTATAAAGATCTACTTAAGGGAAGTAAGGTCTTCAATTTTGATATGATAGGAAGGGATGATAATATCCCTCTTTGCATAATGGCTGGTGAAAGTGATAGCAAGGATACTGAACTAGTAAAATCTCTTGCTACAATTTGTAGTAGCAAGCAAATCAACTTCAACTACTTATTTAAGGATTCCAGCGACCATGAATATTTTAGAAAAAACGGAATTGATGCTATTACCTTTTGTGATAATTATGCAAGTAAAATTCATTCTCCTGAAGACAAGGTTCAATATATTAGCTTAAGTGCTATCGAGCGGTGCTTTAGCGTAATTTCTCTGCAGATAGTTTCCTATGGCTATAATAATAATATTTTTATCCTATATAATAAGGAGATACTATTATCCTCCATAGGACTCCTGGGAGCCTTTCTCTTAATTTACCTGATAAAATATAGCAAACTGAAAGATCTATAGCTTATTTGGACTAGAAGAAAAGAGCATGTAGCTATGATTTAGCTTACACGCTCTTTTTAGTGTTCACCTTTTGTTTCAATTGTAATTTTTTATAGTTCCAGTGTGCCATTGCTACTCTGTATTAAATATTCATTTATAAACAGATCTAAATCTCCATCCATAACAGAGCCTACATTTCCATTTTCAGCACCAGTTCTATGGTCCTTTACCATGGTGTAGGGTTGAAACACATAGGAGCGAATTTGACTGCCCCAGCCTATTTCCTTTAAGTCCCCAGTCAAATCTTCTATTTTTTCTTTATGAGCTCTTACCATTAGCTCTGTTAACTTGGCCTTTAACATAGCCATGGCCTGCTCTTTATTAGAGTGTTGGCTTCTTTCATTTTGGCACTGGACCACAATACCTGTAGGTAGATGGGTAATTCTTATGGCAGACTCTGTTTTGTTAACATGCTGACCACCGGCACCACCAGCCCTATAGGTATCTATCTTTAAGTCATCACCCTTTATGTCTATATCTTGGCTTTCTGTTAGCTCTGGCAACACTTCTACTGAAGCAAAGGAGGTTTGTCTTTTGCCATTGGCATTGAAGGGGGATATTCTTACTAATCTGTGTATGCCCTTCTCCGCCTTTAAGTAGCCATAAGCATATTCTCCTTTAACGCTTATAGTAACCCCTTTAATACCTGCTTCATCTCCTGGAAGATAGTCCAGGGTTTCCAAGGAATACCCCTTCTTTTCTGCCCAACGGGTATACATTCGTAGTAACATATCAGTCCAGTCCTGGGCATCGGTACCTCCTGCGCCAGCATGTAGGGTTAGTATGGCGTTATTTGTGTCATATTCCCCGGATAAAAGTGTTTCTATTCTAAACTGTTCTATTTCCTCTTCCAGCCTTTTTAACTCCATTTCAGCTTCCCTAACAGAATCTTCATCATCAGATTCTTTTATCATCTCTAGCAACACTTCCAGATCTTCAACTCCAGTAAAGACACTATTAAATCTTTCAAGCTTATCCTTAAGCCTTTTGCTTTCCATAGTTATATCCTGGGCTTTTGAGCCATCATCCCAAAAGCCAGGTTCTTGCATATAATTATCTAATTCTAAAATCCTCTTCTCTAAGCCAGCAAGGTCAAAGAGAAGCCCTCATTTCCTCTAAAGTTTCCTTCATGTGTGCTACATTGTCTACTGCTTCATCTAGCTTTAGCCACATATGTCTCACTCCTTATTATGCCATTCTACCACAGCAATTTTTGTACTTCTTGCCACTGCCACATGGACAAGGGCTATTTCTTCCTATCTTCTTCTCTTTTTTAACTGGTTCCTTTTTTAAGGAATTATCAAGGTTAGTTCCAGTTTCCTTAGCTACCTGCTCTCTTTCAGGAGCCTTTTCCATCTTTACACGGAATAGATGTCTTATAGTATCAGTCTGAATGTTAAAGATCATTTCATTAAACATTTCACTACCTTCAAACTGATAAGCCTGTACTGGATCCTGCTGCTTATAAGCTCTTAGGCTCATACCTTGCTTTAAGTGGTCCATATTATCTATGTGGTCCATCCACTTAGTATCAACTACTCTAAGAAGGATCACTCTTTCTATTTCTCTTAGGGAATCTGAACCAATCTCCTCTTCCTTCTTAGCATAAATATCCTTAGCCACGGATACTATCTTTTCTTTTATTTCATCATTGGACATATTCTCTAATTCGCTAACTTTTAATATGCCCTGAGGAATACATAAATCCTCTACGTAATTAATTAATTTTTCTAAATCAGACTTAAATTCTTCTTCCAGGCCAGAAATATGGGAATCCACTGCATTGTTTAATACAGTCTTCATCATTTCCTCTATCTGTTCCTTAATGTCTTTTCCTTCAAGAACCTCAGATCTTTGCTGATAGATTACCTCTCTTTGCTGATTCATAACATCGTCATAGCCAAGCAAGGTTTTTCTTATATCAAAGTTGTTACCTTCCACCTTCTTTTGAGCACGTTCTATAGCATTGGATACCATCTTGCTTTCGATGGCATCTGTGTCCTGAAAACCAGCTTTCTCAACTAATCCCTGTAGTCTTTCTGAACCAAAAATTCTCATTAGGTCATCTTCCAAGGAAATATAGAATCTTGAACTTCCTGGGTCTCCCTGACGACCGGAACGTCCTCTTAACTGGTTATCGATACGTCTAGACTCATGTCTTTCTGTACCAATAATTTTTAAGCCACCTACTTCTTTAACTCCTTCACCTAGCTTAATGTCCGTACCACGACCTGCCATGTTGGTAGCTATAGTTACCATGCCCATTTCACCAGCATGTGATACAATCTCCGCTTCCTTTTCATGGTACTTGGCATTCAATACTTGATGAGGAATGCCTTTTCTCTTCAGCAAAGCAGATAAGTCCTCTGATTTTTCTATACTAACAGTACCTACTAAGACCGGCTGGCCAGTTTTATGAGTTTCTTTGATCTCTTCTACTATAGCTGCAAATTTGGCCTTTTCTGACTTATAAACTACATCAGGATGATCTATTCTTGCTATAGGCCTGTGAGTTGGTATTACAATTACATCTAAGCCGTATATTTCTCTAAATTCATTTTCTTCTGTAAGAGCTGTACCTGTCATACCTGATAATTTATTATACATACGGAAATAATTTTGGAAGGTTATTGTAGCTAAAGTCTTAGATTCTCTTTGAACATTAACTCCTTCTTTAGCTTCAATAGCTTGGTGTAATCCATCACTATATCTTCTTCCTTCCATAAGTCTACCAGTAAATTCATCAACAATTACTACTTCTCCGTCTTTCACCATGTAGTCCTTATCTTTTTTCATTATATAGTTACCTTTAAGAGCCTGCGTTACATGGTGTTGCAATTCCATTTGATTAGGGTCTGCGTAGTTTTCTATTCTAAAGAATTTTTCTGCCGCCGCTACACCTTCGTCAGTTAAAATTACAGAACTAGACTTTTCGTCTACAGTAAAGTCTACATCCTGCTTTAAAGTCTTAACAAAGAAGTCTGCCACCTTGTAAAAGTCTGTGGATTTTTCCCCTTCTCCAGATATAATCAAAGGTGTTCTAGCTTCGTCTATAAGAATGGAGTCAACTTCGTCCACTACGGCAAAATTTAATTCTCTCTGAACTCTTTGCTCCTTGTATACAACCATGTTGTCTCTTAAATAGTCAAAGCCAAATTCATTGTTTGTTCCATAGGTAATATCGCATCCATAGGCTTCTTGTCTTTCTTCGTGGGTAAGATTGTGCACAATTACACCAACAGTTAAGCCAAGGAATTCATAAACTTCCGCCATCCAGTCCCTATCTCTTTTTGCAAGATAATCATTTACTGTAACTATATGGACACCCTTCCCTGTAAGGGCATTCAAATAAGCTGGCAAGGTAGCTACCAAGGTTTTACCTTCACCAGTTTTCATTTCAGCAATTCTTCCTTGATGAAGAACGATACCTCCAATTAACTGTTCTCTAAAATGCTTTAAGCCTATAGTTCTGCTGGAAGCTTCCCTAACTACAGCAAAAGCCTCTGGTAAGATATCGTTTAAAGTTTCCCCGTCACTTAATCTCTTCTTAAATTCATCTGTTTTTGCTCTTAATTCTTCATCTGTAAGCTTTTGCATAGATTCATCTAAAGAATCTATCTTATTTACTGTAGGAATAATTCTTTTAACTTCCCTCTCACTATAAGTCCCAAAAATTTTATCTAATATACCCATGCTTTCATCCTCGCAATTCTATATGTTTTTATATGATTTTTCACTATTTTTTATTATAGCATTGAATTAATCATACTTTCAACTTGAAATAAGTAAAACTCCCTAAAAAGGGAGTTTTTTAATTCCTTATATTTCTGGTTCAATAAGACCAAAGTTACCATCTTTTCTTTTATAAACTACATTTACATCTCCGCTTTCAGCATTCTCATATACGAAGAAGTTATGTCCTAACAGTTCCATCTGCAATACTGCCTCTTCTGAGGACATTGGTTTCATAGCAAATCTCTTTGTTCTTACAATTTTATGCTCTTCAACATCCTTATCCTTACCGGCTGGATCATCCGGTATGTACTGAAATTTTAAAGCATCTCCCGCTTGTCTTCTTGCTAGTCTTGTTTTTACCTTTCTTATTTGTCTTTCTATCTTATCAACAACTAAATCTATGGAAGCATACATATCTTCATTTTCTTCTTCTCCTCTTAATATTACTCCATTAAAAGGAATAGTTACTTCAATAATTTGTCTATTCTTTTGGACACTTAAGGTTGCTTGTACTTCTACATTTGGGTTAAAATACTTCTCAAGCTTCGATAATTTCTTCTCCACTGTAGCTTTAAGAGCCTGAGTTAATTCCATGTTTTTTGCACTTACTATTATATTCATATTTCCAGCTCCTCTCTCTTACCATAAGGTAAATTTAGCAGTTTTTTCTTCCTGTTAATACTATTTTAATATGAATTTAAGACAAACTCAACATTAAATTTAAAAATTTACTGAATATTTAATAAATTTATGACATTTTTCCTCTTTATCTCTAATCTTTTTAGCCTCTCTTCTTTTAATAGTATTACCGCCTGTAAATTATAAATGTACCTGAAGACTAGGTGAATTTCTGAGTTAATTAGATAAAAAAAATAAAAACCCAAAACCTAGATAGTTTGAGTTTTTATTTTATAAAAGTTAGTTGACCTGATCTTTGACCCCACACTCGCCTGCTGGAGCTTTCGCTACTCGGAATTGTCCTCTCACTACTAACCCTCTCGCCCTAAGACGGCAGGACTAACATCTAAGCCGCACCATGCTCATTAAACTTTGTTTAACTTACGTGGGTCGTTTCGCCTGCGACTGGCATCGACTTTCAATCACAAACCTAACTTTTATATGTATATTATATCGCACTTTTCGCCACAGTCAATACAATAACTTCATTGCAACCTTTTTCCAATAAAGCCTTTCCGCAATAAAAGGCTGTAGCACCGGTAGTAATAACATCATCTATTAATAAAATTTTTTTACCCTTAATTTTATCTAAATTAGTGGCTGTAAAACTACTTTTTAAATTATGCCAACGTCCCTCTCCATCTAGACCTATTTGATCTTTGGTAATAAGTTCTTTGGATAAGCACTTGATTAAATTCCTATCCAAGGACCGGCAAAGTTCCTTGCACAAAAATTCACTCTGATTGTAACCCCGTTTTTTTAGCACAAGAGAATCAGAAGGCACAAAAGTAGCGTATTCAGCCTCTATTTCCCTTGCTAATACAAGTCTTTTCATTAGACTGACCAAGACTCTTCCACAATTAAAATCACTTTTATATTTTAATCGGATTATCATTTCCTTAACTAAAGCATTGTAGTAACTGCAAGAAAAATATTTAATTTTTATATTTTCCCTTTGTATACTTCCTTCTACCACAGTAAAGTTTATCTTTTTTTCACAGCTCTCACATATTAATTCTTCCGTTGGATTATTACAAAGCAAACATTCTTCACTATTACCATATAGTACATCCAACAGACATTGAATGTAATAGTTTATACTTTTACCAATCCCATGTCCCATATAAGCTTGTTGAATCTCCTTATTATTTCTTTACAATTTTCCATATCTCTAGAGATATCCTTTGATAAAAACAATACTTCCCCTAAATTGCTTTCTTGTAGATTAGATGCTTTGCTACAGACATAGACTAACTTTTTATACTCAAAAGCCTTGTCTTCTGCAAAGTATATTATGAAATCCGTATTAGTTAGTTTCATATTTATTATGTCCATATTGTGAGTTACAATTATTCCTTTTTTCTTCTCAAGAAAATATCTTAATTGCTTATTTTTATTTTTAAAATGAAGGACATTAGTTCCTAATCCATCTTTGATACTTAATAAATATTCCTGAACTCTTTGAGATATATCCTCACCTGGCGTTAGTATTATTACATTTCTATTAGACTTAATGGACCACTGCAAATATTCATATATAACTATAGGGATTTCCTTGTTAAGATCCAATCTAGTTGTGATTACCCTTGGCTCTATAAGAGGACTTATCTTATCCTTGCAAGGAACATAAATAGACTTTGCGTTTTTAAAAACATCCTCTATGGATCTGCATATAATTCTACTGTTTTTATAGAAGATTGATAGCAAGTCTAAAATTTCAAACTTATTATACTTTGGAAATCCTCCGATATCATCATAAATCACCAAATCATAATTGTTCTTCACTAATCTGCACAGCCTATTTGTAAGCAAGACAAGAGACCTGCCTTCCTTAACCCTACTGCTGCCTTCTAAGCTATAACAATAATCTTGAAAACCCGTATTTTTTAAGGAGGTTACAGTCTGCCTAATGCTTTCCTCATCGTTAGCTATATATAGCACCTTTTTTCTCTCATAAGTATACTTAATAATAATATCTTCAAAAACATCGTACTTATTGTAGGGTATAGCTACTATATTTAATACTTTTTCTTCACCTCTGCTCCAATTACGAATAGCCTTAATTATCCTTTCCTTTTCCCTTAAATTAGTGTCTATTCGCAGTATTGCCATACACGCTCTCTCCTTTTTTTCAACAATTACTTAAGTAAGCAAAGTCTTTATTATATGACAAGACCAATTGTTAGTCGCCATCAATTATATTCTCTATTCGCCATTGTAGGGATGAATACCTTTCAAAGCTCCGATTATTGTTTATCATAAAATGTAATGCCTTCACCGAACCTACAAGGACTACCATTTTCTTAGCCCTAGTAATAGCTGTATATAGCAAGTTTTTATTCATAAGCATAGGTGGTCCCATGAAAGATGGTATAATAACTACCGGAAACTCACTGCCTTGACTTTTATGCACTGTTATAGCATAGGCTAGATCTAATTCATCCAAATATATAAAATCATAGATTACACTTCTTTCTTCTTCAAATACAACCTTTAACACTTGATTTTCCACGTCAATTTCCTCTATAAATCCCACATCTCCATTAAAGACACCAAGTCCTTCATCTTCTCCTTGGCCAGCAATTCTAGTCCATTTTAGAGAATAATTATTTTTTGTCTGCATAACCTTATCCCCAACTCTGAAAATAATGTCCCTAAATTTTTTCTCCCCTTTATTTTTAGCAGGTGTATTTAATATTTTTTGAAGCTCATTATTTAAATTATTTACTCCTAGTATACCCTTCCTCATTGGGGACAAAATTTGAATATGCTGTAACTTATCCCATGACTTATTGAACTTTGGTAGTCTTGTATTTATGAGATTAATTGTAGTATTTAATATTAAATTTGGATCATCTTCATTTATAAAATAGAAATCCTTATTTTTTTCATTTAAAAAAGGCATCTGGCCCTCATTAATTCTGTGGGCATTTACTATTATCATACTTTCTTTCGATTGCCTAAAAATATCCTTCAACCTTACTACCCTTACACATTTACTTTCGATAAGGTCCCTCAGTACATTCCCCGGACCTACTGAAGGTAGCTGGTCCACATCTCCAACTATGATAATTCTAGTACCTATAGAAACAGCTTTTAAAAGGCTATTCATCAGCATAATATCTACCATAGAAGCTTCGTCTATTATTAAGACATCGCACTGCAAGGGACTTTCTTCATCCTTGCTAAAAAACATATTATCCTCAGTTTCATATCCTAATTCCAATAAACGGTGTAAGGTCTTAGCTTCTCTGCCAGTGGCTTCAGTCATTCTTTTAGCTGCTCTGCCTGTTGGAGCTCCCATTAACACCTTCATTCCTGCAGTTTCAAAAATTTCTAGTATACAATTAATAATAGTGGTTTTTCCAGTACCAGGGCCGCCAGTGATTATTTCCACTCCACTATCAGCTATTCCAGCTATAGCTTCTCTTTGAGATGGAGCAAAACATATATTATGTTTTTCCTCAAAGTTTTCTATTTCCTTTTCTACATCAATATCCAATTGGGAGTATTGACTAAAAGCTAAAGTTAATATTTTTTTAGTAACCCCCAGTTCACAGTAATAGTAAGGAAGGGTAAAGACGCATTCCTTACCTTTGATGGTCTCAATTTTTATTTGCCCATCTAAAGCGGTTTCTATTATATTTTTCTCAATATCCTCATTACTTACACCAAGTATATCTACTCCATTTTTTATTAATTTCTCTATAGGCATATAAGTATTGCCCATAGCACAAAATTCATTTATTAAATATTTAATACCACTCTGAATCCTATAAGGAGAGTTCTTTTCCACTCCTAGGCTTCTAGCTATTTTGTCTGCAGTCTTAAAACCTATGCCGGAAACCTCCTCAGTTAATATATATGGATTATCTTTAACTATTGCTATAGATTCTGAACCAAATCTTTTATAAATTTTCATACACTGATTTGGCGTAACTCCAAAGGCTTGTAAAAAAACCATTATATTTTTTACTTCTCGTTGCTTAAAATAGGATTCATAAATTATTTGTACTTTTTTATCACCAATACCTTCAATTTCCTTCAGTCTCTCTATATCATTTTCTATTATTTCGAAGGTTTTTTCACCGAACTTTTCAACGATTTTTTTTGCAGTGACAGGACCAATTCCAGTTATTACTCCAGAAGACAAATATCTTTCTATACCAGCTGTAGATTCTGGTATCAACTCTTCACAGCTCTCTACTTTCAATTGCTTGCCAAATTGGGGGTGTATAACCCACTGTCCCTGAAGCTTTAAATTTTGCCCCTCTGTAATATATGGTATAACTCCAACTATTGTTATCTTTTCATTGCCATTATTTATTTTTGCCACTACATATCCATTATCTGTATTATGAAACACTATTTCTTCAACAATTCCTTGTAATTCCGACATAAAATCTCTCCTAAATCATCTATACAATATAAGAATACCTTATGTATATATTCAATTTCAACTAATTATTTATATCTAGTCAAAATCTATCCTGTTCATTATCTATAATTATTACCAAAGAGACATAAAAAAAATGCAGGAACTTAAATTCACTGCATTTTTTGTATAATTACATAAACTTTTTGATTTCTTCTACTTTATTAAGTCTTTCCCATGGTAGATCTAAATCTAACCTACCAAAGTGTCCATAGGCTGCTGTTTGCTTGTAAATAGGTCTTCTTAAATCCAATTCCTTTATTATAGCACCTGGTCTTAAATCAAAGACCTTTTCGATTAATTCTACTATCTTATCATCGGACATCTTTCCTGTACCGAAAGTTTCTACTGATATGGATACAGGTTTTGCAACACCAATAGCATAGGCTAATTCTATTTCAATCTTATCTGCCACACCAGCTGCTACAAGGTTTTTTGCTACCCATCTAGCTGCATATGCTGCAGAACGGTCAACCTTAGTTGGATCTTTACCTGAGAAGGCACCACCACCGTGTCTTCCATATCCTCCATAGGTATCCACAATTATCTTTCTGCCAGTTAAGCCTGAATCTCCCTGTGGTCCACCAATTACAAATCTACCTGTAGGGTTAATGTAATACTTAGTGTTTTCATCTAATAAGTGTTCAGGAACCTCAGCTTTGATTACATGCTCTAGTATGTCCTTTTCTATCTGATCCCTTTCAACTTCAGGACCATGCTGAGTTGATACAACTATAGTATCAATTCTTACAGGTTTATCATCTTCGTATTCAACAGTTACTTGTGTCTTTCCATCTGGTCTTAAATAGGGTAAAACATCCTTCTTTCTCACTTCAGACAATCTTCTAGCTAGTCTATGTGCCATAGCTATGGCTAGAGGCATATATTCAGGAGTTTCATTAGTAGCAAAACCAAACATCATTCCTTGGTCTCCAGCTCCTACTGCTTCTTCCTTATCCATATCACCTTTTTTCGCTTCAAGGGCTTCATTTACTCCCATAGCAATATCAGTAGATTGCTCGTCTATTGAAGTTAAAACAGCACATGTATCACAGTCAAAGCCATACTTTGCTCTTACATAACCTATATCTTCTATAGTCTTTCTAACAACCTTAGGAATATCTGTATAACAGCTAGTAGATATTTCCCCCATAACCAATACCATTCCTGTAGTTACAGCAGTTTCGCAAGCTACTCTAGCACTTGGATCCTGTTCAAGAATAGCATCTAATATAGCATCAGAAATTTGATCGCAAATTTTATCTGGATGTCCTTCAGTAACAGATTCAGAAGTAAAAAGTCTTCTCATAGTTTTACGGCTAAATAAAAGATCTATTAACTATCCTTTACTGAGCCTCTCGCTCCTTTCAAATATAAAATAAAACCCCTTCGATAAGAAGAGGTTTGCCCACCTTCTCTTATCTTGCAGCTTTCTGCAGGAATTGGCACCTTAGTGTTAAGTTCCACCGGTTGCCGGGTTTCATCGGGCCCTTTCCCTCCACCTCTCTTGATAAGAGTATAACCTTATTAAATTCCCTCTAAACAATGACTATTTTAGCATTTATGATTTTTTATGTCAATATATTTTACACTGGCCAACATAAAGAAGAAAGTAAAATAAGGATATTCACACAAATAAATAAGGACACTTGAAAAAGTGTCCTTTATTGGTGGAGGAAGACGGATTCGAACCATCGAAGTCATAGACAACAGATTTACAGTCTGCCCCCTTTGGCCACTCGGGAACTCCTCCACGTTTGGAGCTGGCAATAGGACTTGAACCTACAACCTGCTGATTACAAGTCAGCTGCTCTGCCAATTGAGCTATGCCAGCATATTAACTTTTAATGGTGGGCACAACAGGGATCGAACCTGTGACCCTCTGCTTGTAAGGCAGATGCTCTCCCAGCTGAGCTATGCGCCCTAAGGATTTAAAATGGTGGAGGTGAGTGGATTCGAACCACTGAAGTCTGAGACAACAGATTTACAGTCTGCCCCCTTTGGCCGCTCGGGAACACCTCCATGTTTGGAGCTGGCAATAGGACTTGAACCTACAACCTGCTGATTACAAGTCAGCTGCTCTGCCAATTGAGCTATGCCAGCATTTCCTTGCCTACAGTTTATCGCTGTCGACAAGGAATAGTATACATAGAAGTTAGCCATAATTCAACTATTAAAATAAGCCTTTATCAAAGATTATATTAATCTTACTTTGATTTTCGCCTGTTTTCTTTCATTTAACCTTCAATATGTTTTATTTCCTCTATTTCTATCCTTATCTCACTGCTCAATGTAATCCTCTACACAGTCTACATCTATGTACTTTGAGGCTATATCCTTTATTTTATCATAATCCTCCTGGCTTAACCTAGCTTTAAGTAAGGCAAAAGTCTTTATTATACCTCTAGTTGAGTTCTCATCCAGGAGATAATTATTGATCTTAGCATAGTCTACTGGAGATATTTTCTGCCTCAATGCTAGCAATTTAGTTTTTTCACTAATAGTTAGCTTGTCGATAATTTCACTGGATTGAACTTTAAAAACTGCTGTACTTTCAGGATATTCTTCCTCTTTATTCTTTTCTTCTTCCACTTTCTTTTCTTTATTATCTTTACTTTCTTCTTTTTCCTCCTCAAGATTATTTTTTTCTTCTAGACCATCCCCTTCCCTACTATTGGCCTGCTCAAGTAATTCTGTCTCAATATTCTGATCATAGCTTGCCATATCATTACTGCTTGAAAGCATTATGTAGGCACAAACAATTGAACAAATTATAACTATAAAAGAAGAAATTTTATACTTCAATTCACTCACCCTTATCTAAAATATTTTACCATCATCTTTCATTTTTTCATCTTTTAATCTTTTTATTCGATTTTCTTTAATATTCTAGATATTTTTTCCATATATATTATCAGGGGGGTGTTGAATACTTGAATAAAGTTAGAATGCATTATAAAGATATACTCGCTTATTATGAGTTAGCCTATTTTATGAAAGACTATATAGACAAAAACACCATAATAGTCTGTATTGGAACTGATAGATGTATTGGTGATTGCCTAGGTCCTTTAGTAGGAACAATTTTACATCACAAAAAATTTCCACTGCCTGTATATGGTTCTGTGTCAGAGCCTATCCATGCATTAAATCTTGAAAAAAGAATTCAAGAAATTAATACTCTTCACCCCAAAGCCAATATTATCGGCATTGATGCCTGTCTAGGGGATGGCGATTGTATTGGAGAAATTCAAGGAAGAAATTATCCCATTCACCCCGGAAAGGGTGTAGGCAAATCCCTGCCATATGTGGGAGAAAATTCTATAATTGGTATAGTTGATTCCTGTGATAGCAATGAACTATTTACTAATAGAACAATAAGATTAAACCTAATACTGGAGATGTCTAAGGTTATAGCAGATAGCCTTCTTCACGCAATATACTTATCAATTAATCGATTTAAATAGCTTAAAAAAAGATTTGCGAATGTATATGTCTACATTCGCAAATCTAAAATTCAATATTTATATATATCATATTTTAATTATGAACCATAATTGGTAGAATCTAAATCATCAAGATAGTCCAAAGCTTTTCCTGTTCCTATGGCAACACATTCCACTGGTTCCTCAGCAATATTTACAGGAATCTTTGTGGCTTGAGATATTCTTTCATCCAACCCATGGAGCAAAGAACCTCCTCCTGTCATCATTATACCCTTTTCCATTATATCAGCTGCCAGCTCTGGAGGCGTTTTTTCTAAAACAGAATGAGCACATTCTACTATAGCTGTAACAGTCTCATCCAAAGCTTCTGCAATCTCTACTGAAGTAACCGTAAGATTTTTAGGTAATCCTGTTATTAAGTCTCTACCTCTAACATCCATAGTAGCATCGCTATCCCTTTTAAATGCTGTTCCTATGGTTATTTTCATATTTTCTGCAGTTCTTTCACCAATCATTAACTTATGCTTTTTTCTTATATGTCTTATTATAGCTTCATCAAAGTTGTCCCCTGCAATTTTCATTGAATTTCTTACTACCATTCCATCTAGGGAAATAACAGCGATATCTGTTGTACCGCCTCCAATATCAATAATCATATTTCCACTGGCCTTTGTTATATCTATACCTGCACCAATTGCTGCAGCGATAGGCTCCTCTATTAGGAAAACCTTTTTAGCGCCAGCATTAATGGCAGCATCTTTAACAGCTCTTTTTTCCACTTCTGTGGCTTCACAAGGTACACACACCATAACTCTAGGTGCAGAAATTCTTCTCTTTCCACATGCCTTTTTAATAAAATATTTGAGCATTTTTTCCGTAATGTCATAATCAGAAATTACACCATCACGTAAAGGTCTTATGGCAACAATATTTCCAGGTGTTCTACCTATCATCTGTCTTGCTTCTTCCCCTACTGCTAAAACCTTATTAGTAACTTTGTCTATTGCTACAACAGACGGTTCTTGTAATACTATTCCTTTTCCTTTAACATACACCAATACTGTTGCTGTACCTAAATCTATGCCCATATCTGCACCTAAACCAAAAAACCACATTGTTAAACCCACTCCTACCTTATAACACTTTTTTTATTTAATCTGCTATATGATTACAAATTTCTCTTTTATTATACTAGTAATGAGTCTAACCTTCAATAGCTTTGTACTTCATTTTTGTAGCTTTTCCACCTCTAATATGTCTTTCTGACTTATTTAAATCTAGTATTAACTTAGCTTCTTTTGCTATGGCAGGATTTATTTTGGGCAATCTTTCAGTCATATCTTTATGAATAGTGCTTTTACTAACACCAAATATTTTCGCTGTTTTACGAATTGTGGCCTTGGAATCTATAATATAGTTAGCGACTTCAAGAACTCTTTCTTCTATATAGTCTTTCAAAGTGCCACCTCCTTAACTCTCTATAATTTATAAATATGCGATTAAAGCTTCTTAAATTACCTCCCGCCGATCAATAAAAAGTCTTTCCCTATTGCCGGCGGGATACAAATCTACTATTTACTTAAAGGACTATACTTTATATATTTAGCTGGATCCACATAGTTGTTGCCATTCATCACTTGAAAATGCAAGTGATCACCATAGTACTCATTTGAGTAACTTTGCCTTGTCTTTCCTACAGCTCCGATAACTTGACCCTTTTTTACTGCATCTCCAACTTTCACCTTCACATCTTCCTTCAAGTTAGCATATACAGTTTTTAGACCATTTTGATGATTAATCACAACATATTGCCCAAGCTCAGTGCCATCATTATTAACAGCCTCTACCTTACCATCCAGCACTGAGGAAACCGGGCTATTAAGCTCCGCTTTAATTTCTATTCCGTTGTTTGTTTTGTAGGTTCCAATAGTTTCACACTTAACTAAACCTGTACTAAAGGTTGTTGAGTATTTTCCTTCTACCGGCTTTACAAAAGTATAGTCTGCTGGTTTTGATACAGCGGTAGAAGACGCCCCTTCCTTAGGAACAGAAATTTTTGCTTCCTTTTCTTTTTTTACCTGAATGGCATTTGGCACTTCTGTACTTTGTACTTCAGGCTTCTTTGTTACCACTTCGCCTTTCTTTATATTATTTTCTTGGACTACTGGTGGCTTGGTTACCGTTTTATTGTTTCTTGCAGTAACTGCAGCTATAGTAGCTACGATACAAAGACAAACGAATAATATTACATAGAATCCCTCCTTCTTAAAGAAATTTGATGATTTGTCAAATAGTCTTTTGTCCATACGAACACCTCCATTTTGTAGTCTGTCCAGAGCTTAGTAAAAAATACATTTTGCCAATGAAAAATTTTCCTGCTTTTTTGCCCTAATACGACAAATTTACCCCTTTATTTCTGTTGCCAAATGGATGGTTTTTTAGCATATGTAATCTTAAATATTTCTCTATAATTGAGTGACAGAAATTAAATAAAATAAAAAGGCCTTTTTTCAGCATTGCCGAAAAAAGACCAAGTTGATAATATTACTTCTCTATTTTTTCAATTTTTGTACCCTGATAATAATGGGTCAAAATTTGTCTATATTTATAACCTTTTTGTGCCATAACATTGGCTCCCCATTGGCTCATTCCTACACCATGTCCATAACCTATGCATTGAATTTTTACACCTTTATCATTATAGCTGATTGTAAAGTTTGCTGAATTTAGTCCTAACATAAATCTAAATTCTGTACCAGCTATAACTGACTCCCCTATCCTTAACTTTGTTACAGTTCCAGCTTCACTTTTTTCCAGGATTTCTAATTGCTTATGTAGATTCGTCGCTGTAACCTTGGCATTAGAGTAGTTTTTATTTATGGTATTGGCTAAATTAGAATAGCTAAACTCATAAGTTTCCTTATATTTTGTGGCTATTTCCTCGCCAGGACTATCAACACTTTTTAAATAAGGGGCACTAAATCCAAAGACTGTTTGTGCATCTTCGGTCTTTCCTCCACTGGTAGAAAAATATTGAGGGTTCATTACCAGTTCACCATTGTAGGTAATAACCTCTCCCTCTGTAGCTTTTACAGCATTAACCACCTTATTCCAATACTCTTCCTTTTTTGCTGCAGGCCATAAACTTGTCCTAGATTCCTTATCTTGAAATACTTGACAATGTACCGTATCACATAGATCCGCATTAGAGTTTTTGCTACATCCAACTCCTCCTATAGACCTTAAATGTGCTAATGCATAAGTTCTGGCCGCTACCGCCTGTGCTTTTAAGGCTTCTATATCAAAATTAGCAGGCATTTCACTGGATACTACTCCAGGTAAATATTCCTCCAAACTCATTTCTATAATCTTATTTTCCTTGACTAAAAAAATTTTCACCTTATCATCCTTAACCTTAATGTTACTGAATTTTATACTATTAGGGCTTAAATTATAGGATTGGCTCCTTTCAATAGACCCTTCCTTCTTACCATTGGCAAATAGAGCTACAAATATAGGGATTACCAATATAAGTATTAACATAGTCAATATGATGCACTTGCCCTTATTCAGATTTACAGTATAGATAATTCTCTTCATCTTCTCCTCCAATGTTATTTTTCCATATACTAATCTATTAATTTAGGAGAATAAATATGACGAAAAAAAATTACTAATTAAGCAAAAAATTCGACCAGTGGCCGAATTTTTATCAAATATTTATTACCATGTTTATTTACTTATTCTAATTATATTTGCCCCTAATTTTTGTAGCTTTTTTTCAATTTCAACATAGCCTCTATCAATATGATATACATCCTGAATGGAAGTGGTCCCTTCCGCAACTAGTCCAGCTAAGATTAGGGCTGCACCTGCTCGTAGATCTGTTGCCTTCACTTCCGCTCCTGTTAGGCCAGGAACTCCTTCTATCACCGCACTTCTTCCCTCGGTTTTTATATTTGCTCCCATTCTTTTTAATTCACTAACATGCATATAACGATTTTCAAATATAGTTTCAGTAATGACACTCGTCCCATTGACAATAGATAATAGGACCATCATTTGTGCCTGCATATCTGTAGGGAAACCAGGATAAGGCATAGTCTTAATGTCTACAGGACGGAGCTCTCTATTTCCGTCTACTATTATACTTCCCCCTTGTAGTTCCATGGCAATACCACATTCAGTAAGCTTTGCTATTACCGGTTTCATATGTTCCTCTAAAATACCATTAATTTTTATTTTGCTTTTAGTAATAGCTGCTGCAATCATAAAAGTTCCTGCTTCTATCCTATCATAAACAGGAGTATGAGACACTCCCTTCAATTCTTTTACTCCAGTTATATGAATTGTATCCGTTCCAGCTCCTCTAATTTTTGCCCCCATAGAAATTAAAAAAGATGCCAGATCTACAATTTCTGGTTCTGCTGCGACGTTTTCTATGGTGGTTTCACCTTCAGCCATAACAGCTGCCATCATAATATTTTCCGTGGCACCTACTGATGGAAAATCCAAGTATATTTGACTGCCTACCAGCTTACTAGCACAAGCTTCCACAAAGCCATGTCCTAAAGTAATTTTAGCTCCCAAAGCACTTAAGCCTTTTAAGTGCAAGTCTATTGGCCTACTTCCTATATTACAACCTCCTGGAAGAGATATTTTAAACCTTCCAAACCTGGCCACCATTGGTCCCATTATAAGAAAGGATGCCCTCATCTTTTTCACTAACTCAGGGTCAGGCTCACAGGTAGATGCTTCAGAGGTATCTATAGAAATATTGTTAGTCTTTATGTCTATATCCACTTTAGCATTTAAGGATCTTAAAACGTCACATATAACTATTACATCCTCTAACATAGGAGCATTTCTTATCTGGCACTTTTTTCCACACAAGATACTTGCGGCTATAATCGGTAGTACAGAATTTTTCGCCGAACTGATATTTACTTCACCGCTTAATTTGCCTCCACCTTTTACTACTATTTTTTCCATATTGTCCTCCATTAAAAATTGTTAATAAGACGTGCTGATTACTGGTGTACCAATTATTACATAAGTTCCGGACTCACAGCTTCTAATAGCACAATTTATATCAATTAACTCATTCCCATTCTTCATTGAGTTGCCAATGCCTGTATAGGCTGTTATACTGTAACCTTTCTGTATATTAACACTTGCAATATTATCAGCACCAAAAGCCTTTAAGATATCTTCAATTTGCCCTTTAACTTTTACTAGATCCTCTTCTCTTGTTTTAGCCTTTAGATATTCATATTTCACTACTTTCCATGGTTTCTTTTTAAGATACTCGTCCATTTCCCTTTTCTTAAGAACCATGGTTTCCAAGTCCCCTTCTTCCACAAATTCTACAGTGATTTTTTTATTCTCTTGTGAATATCCTATAAAGGCTCTAGACTTCTCATCATGGAATTCTATGCTAAATTTATTTCCTCCTGTCCCATTACTCACTAGCAGGTCTTCCTTCTTTTTTGATAGCAGATTAAATATTTCTTTGCAGCTTTTTTCCGGTTCTTCACTTATGGTAAGCTCGTACCTTAGGCCATACTCTATGATTTTTCCTTCTGTTTCTTTCAGAATACTACTGCTAATATCTTTAATGCTTTGAGCAGACACTGTAACCTGGCTAATATAAGTTATTAAAAGCAGTAGATAAATTAGAACAACTACTTTTTTACTCTTCATGTATATTCCCCCTCCTATATCTAGCTAAATTATTGCCAAAAATAGAGAGTTTATACACATGACAGCAGCAGTAAATATATTATTAATATATAATTTTTTCAAAAAAGTGTGAAAAGTAAATAAAAAGGAAACCTAAAAAAACAGAAATAAGGACTCAGCAAAGCTGAATCCTTATTAGTATCACTTCCTTATTGGCCTAGAAGAGTCCTGGCTTTTTCTTTTACATCATCAATAGATCCTGCAAAAAGGAATGCTGTTTCCGGAAGGTGATCCCACTTACCTTCTAATATTTCTTTAAAACTTCTTACAGTATCGGATACAGGTACATATTTACCTTTTAATCCAGTAAATTGTTCTCCTACAGTAAAGGGCTGGGAAAGGAATCTTTGAATTCTTCGGGCCCTTCCTACTAGCTCTTTATCTTCATCTGAAAGCTCATCTATCCCTAAAATAGCTATAATGTCTTGAAGTTCCTTGTACCTTTCTAGGACATTTTTAACTTCACTAGCCACTTTGTAATGTTCCTCTCCTACGATTGCTGGATCCAATATCCTAGAATTTGATTCTAAGGGATCTACCGCTGGATATATGCCTAGTTCTACAATATATCTGGACAATACAGTAGTGGCATCTAAATGGGCAAAGGTTGTAGCTGGTGCTGGGTCTGTCAGGTCGTCTGCAGGCACATATACCGCATTTTTTCTCAAGGTTTCTTTCTTTTTACCAATGCTTATCCATTTTCTTCACCAATTTCATAAAGGGGCAAGGCATATCTATGGTCTAAATATTCATACATGATTATCTCCCTACCTGATCTATAAATTCATCCATGATTCGCCTATGTTCTTTCTCATCTAGCTGCCTTTCTATGGCCTTAGCTGCCACTGCCAAAGCTAAGGAAACTACTTGCTCCCTAAGCTCAGCTTCAGCTCTTTCTTTTTGACCATGTACTTCTTTCTCAGCCCTATCTATAATCTCCTTAGCTTCCTTCTCTGCTTTCTTAATGATTTCTTCTCTAATTTTTTCAGCCTGCATTTTATACTTTTCAACTAAAGCCTTTCCTTCTCTTGCCGAATCTTTTAGCCTATTCTCACTTTCTAATCTATATTGCTGAGCCTTCTTTTTATTTTCTTCAGCTTCCTGTAAATTGCTACTTATTTCCCTTCTTCTTTCTGCTATTACTTTATTAATAGGCTTGAATAGGAAACGCTTTAAAAGAAAATATAGTATGAAGAAATTTATTATAGTAAAAATAGTTGTTTGGCTATGTATGTCTAAAGTCATCTTATCCAAGCCCCCTTTAAATATCTATTTTACTAATGAAACAATTACAGCTTACCTGTTAGTATAAAAGCTATCAAAAAACAAAATATTGCTGTAATTTCTGAAAAAGCAGCCCCTATAACTAGCAAGCTTAGAATCTTACTGCTAGCGTCTGGTTGTCTAGCCACTCCTTCCACAGCTTTAGCCGCTACCTTTGCTGTTCCAAAAGCCCCTCCTATACAGCCTAGTACAGCCATGGCTGCCGCAATTGCAATCAAGGCCTTATCCATAAGAAAATCCCTCCTAAAATCATTCTGCAGAAACTATTTTTATGTGTATCATAGTTAACATTAGAAAAATAAGCATTTGAATAAAACCATCAAAAACTTCGAAATAAAAGTGAAAAGGAACAAAATTCATGTACTCCTTCCCCATATTCTCTAAAACAAGCTTTTCAATGATTTCATAAAAGATTTCCAGTACTGTTTGTTTTTTATCCGGCTGCCTTTTTAAATTTCTTGTCAGTAAAATAGAGATAATGGTTAAGGTTAATATTATTAACCATTAAACAATTACGCTACTTGTAATTTCAAGGTTTACGCCAAAGATATCCAAGGTAAAGCCAATAGAATTCTCATGTCCCACCTTACCACTTCCTTTTCATAAAGAATTAAGTTATTAGTGCTCACTAACCTGTCAGCAAAAGGCCTACACACTTTTATTCATAAATTAGATCTATTAAGGCTATAATTAGTAAGCCAATAAATTGACAACAATAACCTCCTAGAAAAATCAGTGTCCTTAAACTATCTTTAAGGTAGAGCACATAGGCTACCGTGGCTGTAACAAGAATAATCATCATTTCTACCACTAAGTAAAAAAGTATGAAAAGCATATAAAAAAGACCTAGAAGGAAAATATCCCTCTAGGCCTTTAAGTTTCTATTTATTTATCTTTCAACTACAAGAGCTGTTCCCATACCGCCACCTATGCAAAGAGTAGCAAGTCCTTTTTTAGCATCTCTTTTTTCCATTTCATGAAGCAATGTTACAAGAATTCTTGCACCGGATGCTCCAATTGGGTGTCCGATTGCAATAGCTCCACCATTAACATTTACCTTGCTCATATCAAAATTTAAATCCTTTGCTACTGCAAGGCTTTGTGCTGCGAAAGCTTCATTAGCTTCAATTAAATCAAGATCTTCTACAGAGATATTTGCTGAGTCTAATGCAGCCTTAGTTGAAGCTACAGGTCCATATCCCATTATTGCAGGATCCAATCCTCTTGATCCATAGGATAATATTTTAGCTAATGGCTTAAGTCCAAGTTCTGCAGCTTTTTCAGCACTCATTACTACTACTGCAGCAGCACCATCATTTATACCTGAAGCGTTACCAGCAGTAACTGTTCCATCCTTTTTAAATGCTGGTCTTAACTTAGCCAACTTTTCAGCTGTAGTTCCAGGTCTAACATATTCGTCTGTATCAAATACAATTGGGTCTCCTTTTCTTTGAGGTATAACTACTGGAACTATTTCATCCTTAAACTTACCATCAGCTACTGCCTTAGCTGCCTTAGCCTGAGAATCAGCTGCAAAAGCATCTTGTTCTTCTCTTGTTAAGTTCCATTTTTCAGCAATATTTTCTGCAGTTATTCCCATATGATAGTCATTGAATGCGTCCCAAAGACCATCATTTATCATAACGTCTGTCATAGCTCCATTACCCATTCTTTGACCCCATCTAGCTGAGTTAAGAACATAAGGGGCTCTAGACATATTTTCCATACCACCAGCAACAACTACGTCAGCGTCTCCTGCCTTTATTAACTGAGCAGCTAGGCTTACAGCTCTTAAACCAGATCCACAAACCTTGTTAATAGTCATAGCTGAAACTTCAACTGGAAGTCCTGCTTTAACCATTGCCTGTCTAGCTGGGTTTTGGCCTAATCCTGCTTGTAGTACATTTCCCATTATTACTTCGTTAACCATTTCTGGCTTTATGCCAGCCTTGTTTACCGCTTCCTTAATTACTAAAGCTCCTAAATCTACAGCTGGAACATCTTTTAAAGCTCCTCCAAAAGAACCTACGGCAGTTCTAACTGCACTAACTATAACAACTTCTTTCATAGTTAACCTGGTTTCTAAATTCATTATAAATCTTTTTTTTAACATTTATAAGATGGCAACATAATAAAAGCCTACTATTAAACTCGCTCCTTTTATTAAGACTTTAATAAGCCCATAAGAAGTCTAAACTTCAGCTATTCCTTATGTTTGCCAGAGAAACCAGACAACCCCCCTTTCTAATTTTATGTATTATTAATTTTTTATAAAAATCTTATCACAAATTAATTATACATATAAACTTTGGGTTTATCAATATAATTTTGTTAAAAAATAAACAATCTTTTATCCTTGGAACTCTTCAACTTCTGAATGGGATTTATTAAAGTAGTTCAAAATACCTTCACATATTCTTTCTGAAGCCTTTCCATCTCCATAAGGATTAACAGCCTTGCTCATTTTGTCATATTCCTTAGCATTTCTCAAAAGCTTTGTTGCCTCTTCATATATTTTATCCTTGTCCGTTCCTACCAATTTAACTGTTCCCGCTTCCACTGCCTCCGGCCTTTCTGTCACATCTCTTAGAACAAGAACAGGTCTTCCAAGATGAGGAGCTTCCTCCTGCAAGCCACCTGAATCTGTCATAACCATATAGCACTTATTCATGAGATTATGAGCTTCTTTCGTATCCAAGGGGGATAAAAGGTGTATTCTCTCTTTACCACCTAATTCTCTATGGACTACATCCTTTACTATAGGATTCAAATGAACTAAATATACTACTTCTGCATCTTCATTCTCTTCTATTAGCCTATTGATTGCACTGCAAATATTGTCTATTCCTTCCCCCCAATTTTCTCTCCTATGAGCTGTTACCATTATTACCTTTTTAGAATAATCAATTTTATTTAATTCTTCACTTTCAAATATGTAATCTTCTTCCACAGTGTAATCCATGGCGTCAATTACAGTGTTTCCGGTAATGTAAATAGACCCTTCTTCTATACCTTCTCTTAAAAGATTGTTTTTAGAGCCAGATGTTGGAGCAAAATGCAAGTCTGCTAAAGAACCAGTGAGCTTTCTGTTCATTTCCTCAGGAAAAGGGAAATACTTATCAAAGGTCCTTAAGCCAGCCTCTACATGGCCAACCTTTATCTGCTTATAAAAGGCTGCTAGAGCAGCTGAAAAAGTTGTAGTTGTATCACCGTGTACTAAAATCATATCTGGCTTTTCCTGGTCAAATACTTCTTCTAATCCCTGCAAAACCATTGATGTAATTCCAGTAAGACTCTGTCTAGTTTTCATTATATTTAAATCATAGTCTGGACTTATGCTAAATAAATCTAACACTTGATCTAACATTTCTCTGTGCTGAGCGGTAACGCACACTTTAGATATAATAGAATCACATTCTTCTAATTTTTTTATTAGAGGTGCCATCTTTATGGCTTCAGGTCTTGTTCCGAAAATAGTGAGAACCTTTATTTTATCCATAACTTCATCTCCTTAATATTAATCCTTATGTTTAAAAAAGCCAAATCTCCAACATATAATCCCTATTAGTATCATAACTACAAGGAGCAAATAATAAGATGCAAAAGAAGTCAATTGTACAGAAAAAATTGCCATTGCACTTAATAAAGCACTTATGGTATACATAACTAAAACCGCTTGTTTTTGAGTAAATCCCAAATCTAAGAGTCTATGATGTAAATGACCTCTATCTGCCTCCATAATGGGTTTGCCATTAACCTTTCTCCTTATAATAGCGAAAACTGTATCAAATATTGGTAAGCCCATAGTTAATATGGGAACCACAACAGAAAAAATAGTTGCAGACTTAATTGCACCTTCCATAGATATGGCTGCCAATAGAAATCCTAAAAGTTGTGCCCCTGTATCTCCTAAAAATATAGAAGCAGGATTAAAATTGTAGGGTAAAAATCCAGCTATAGACCCCATAAGAATAGCAGTAAGATACATAGCACTATTCCTATCCTTTGTCACTGCTATAATGAAGATAGTAATAGTAGAGATAAAGGAAACTCCTGAGGAAAGTCCATCTAATCCATCTATTAAATTCATCGCGTTGGTAATTCCTACCACCCAAACTATGGTGATAGGCACAGTCCAATAGCCCATATCTAAATATGATACATGGTCAGTAAAAGGGTTTGCAATCATCTTTATACTTGACCCCATGATTATTAAAACCACTGCGGCCAATAATTGAAAAAATAATTTCTGGTAAGGTTTTAACTCCCATTTATCATCTAAAATCCCACCTATCATAATAATAGTTGCACCTAAAGCTATGCCTATTTCTGCGTTAGTTAAAGGTGAACTCTTTATGAAGGTTAAGAGAATAAATGGTAGATATATAGCCACTCCCCCTAAAAGAGGCATAGGCTTGCTATGAATTTTCCTATTATCCCTTGGTATATCCACCACGTTAAGCTTTATAGCAATCTTCTTTACAACTGGTGTTATCAAGAGAGATATTATAACGGATACAAAAATTAGTATAATTACATTATCCATTTTATTTATCACTTTCTATCTTAGTATGTTCCATCACCTTCAAGAGAATCATCTTGATTTATCCACTGTTCTACAGAAATTTCCCTGTAGCAATTCCTTGTATCTCTAATAATAACTTTACCTATTCCTGCGTTAATAATCATTCTTTTACACATGGTACATGAATTAGCGTTCTCTACTAGTTCCCCAGTTTTTGCGTCCTTGCCAACAAGATATAAGGTTGATCCGATCATGTCCCGTCTAGCGGCGCTAATAATTGCATTGGCCTCGGAATGAACAGATCGGCAGAGTTCGTACTTAGTACCTCTTGGCACATTTAACTGCTCTCTCCTACAAAATCCAAGATCAGTGCAATTCTTTCTTCCTCGAGGTGCACCAGTATAGCCTGTAGCTATTATTTCATCATTTTTTACTATTATGGAACCATAATTTCTTCTTAAACAAGTTCCTCTTTCTAAAACTGTTTCTGCTATATCTAAATAATAATTATGTTTATCTCTTCTTTCCATCTTTCATCCCATCCTGTTTTTCATATAGCTTTAACCTAGGTATTAAATTGGTAACATATTAAAAAGCCTTTTATTAATATGTTTTTTAACTGTTTATTAATTTACTATGCCCTAAGTTTAAATTTCCATATCAAGTATATTATAAACCATATGACTAGTTAATACAAAGGCTTTTCTCCTTAGTGGAGAAAAGCCTTTGTAAATTAATAACTATTATTTTGTACCATACAATCTATCACCAGCATCACCTAAGCCCGGTACAATGTATCCTTTTTCGTTTAACTTTTCGTCTATTGCCCCAACATAGACATCTACATCTGGATGTACGTCTGTTACTGCTTTAATACCTTCTGGTGCAGATATTAAGCAAACAAGTCTAATATTAACAGCCCCTCTTTTCTTAAGTAAAGTTATTGCATCTGTTGCAGAACCACCTGTAGCTAACATTGGATCTACTACAATAACATCCCTTTCCTCTATATCCTGAGGAAGCTTACAAAAGTATTCTACTGGTTGTAATGTTTCTTCATCTCTGTATAAACCAATATGACCAACCTTTGCTGCAGGGATTAATCTAAGCATTCCATCTACCATGCCCAAGCCTGCTCTAAGTATAGGTACAATAGCTAACTTCTTACCAGCTAGCATTTTACAAGTTGTTTTGCAAATTGGAGTCTCAATCTCAACGTCCTTTACTTGCATTTCTCTGGTAACTTCGTAAGCCATAAGCATGGAAACTTCTTCTACCAGCTCTCTAAAGTCTTTGGAACCAGTGTTTTTATCTCTAATAATAGCTAACTTGTGTTGAATTAATGGATGTACTATTTGTGTTACTTTACTCATTATAAAATCCCCCATTCATTATTTAAAATATTTTTTTTCGATTTCGCTGATTTTATCAATTCTGGTAGCATGTCTGCCACTTTGGAATTCAGCCTTCAAGAATGTATCTACTATATCCAATGCTAATCCTGGACCTACAATCCTTTCTCCCATAGTGAGTATATTAGCATTGTTATGTTCTCTGCAAGCATGGGCGCTAAAAGTATCATGGCACAGTGCTGCTCGTATACCAGGAACCTTATTTGCAGCAATACCTATGCCTATTCCAGTGCCACATATAAGAATACCGAAATCATATTCCTTTGCAGCTACAGCTTCAGCTACAGGTTGTGCGTAATCTGGGTAATCACAAGAAGATTCATCGAAGGAACCAAAATCTTTAAATTCTATGCCCTTGCTATTAAGATAATCAATTATATGAGCCTTTAGTCTCAAACCACCATGGTCAGATGCAATTGCAATTTTCATCCTATACACCTCCATACTTTTATAGTTTCTCCAAGTTGTTTTCAGAAAATTATCAATTGATTAAACTATTTTTATATTGCAAAAAAGAAGATAGCAGTATTATCAGTTACTGGTATCTTCTTTTAGCTTTAACAATAATAAATCTATATATGTTTTTAATGAATTAAAAGTATTATTGTAAACAGCTATATCGCCGCCGTAGGGATCAGACACTTCCCCCTCTTCGCCGACATACTCATTTATCACATATATTTTATTTTTAAAATCAGGAAATAAGCCTACTAGGTAATTTTTTATACTGTAGGTCATAGTTAATATTAAATCACTATTATGAACTTGCTCCTGGGTAAGCTGTACAGCTTCCCTGTTAGCTATATTTACACCTGTATTTACTTCTACTACCTTTGCGGAATTTTTTGTAGTTTTGCTCCCTTGGACTGCAGCTACCCCAGCAGAAGATGCCTTTATATGGCTTATATTATTAAGATGATTAAATAGGGCTTCAGCCATACAACTTCTGCAAGTATTTCCTGCACACACAAATAATATCTTCATAGTTGCCTCCAGTTAAACATTTATTATATCAAAAGATGCCGCTTTATTAAGACGATTCATAATAGCAATTCCAATTCCCTCTTCCTCAAAAGCTTCAGATAGAATAATATCAACATTTTTATCATCTAAGGCTCTAAGGGCTTCAAAAAGATTGTGAGCTATGGAAGATAAGTCCTCTCTACTTCCTAGAGAAATCACTTCAGTAGCTAGGTAAAATTTCTTAGTTTCCTCTGTAGCTAGTATACCAACTTTTATTTCTCCATCCTTATAATTTTGTACCATTTCATTAATTTTTTCAATAGTTTTTTTCAAATCTCCCTTAATAATCTTTACACTTGCCTTTGGAGCATAGTGTCTGTACTTCATTCCAGGAGCTTTCGGCTTAATATTTTCACCTAAAGTCTCCATAATAGCAGGATCTATGTATATTTTTTCATCTACTTCTCTTAACATTTCAAGAGTAACAGCACCAGGCCTTAAAATACAAGGTGGATAGCTAGTGCAGTCTAGAACTGTAGATTCTACTCCAATCTCACTTTCAGAACCTCCTATTATAAAGTCTACCCTTCCATCCAAATCTTCTATACACCTTTGAACCTCGGTAGGACTTGGCTTTCCTGAAAGATTTGCAGATGGTGCAGCGATAGGCAAGCCAGCCTTTTTTATCAAAGCTAAGGCTATATTATTATTAGGCATTCTAAGGCCTATACTTGACAAGCCTCCACTAGTTTCATCTGGTATTATATCTTGCTTTTCCAAAATAATTGTGAGAGGACCAGGCCAAAAACGGTTAATAAGTTTATTTACTATATCCGGTACTTCCTTAGCATATCCTTGCAGATCATAATCTGCAATATGTACTATTAAGGGATTATCTTGAGGCCTACCCTTAGCCTCAAATATCTTTTTTACTGACTGTGGATTTAAAGCATTGGCCCCTAACCCATAGACTGTTTCTGTAGGAAAGGCTACTAAGCCTCCATTTTTAATCACTTCTGCAGCTTCTTCTATAGCTTCCTCATTTAAATTATTCTCCAGCATTTTTACTACCTTTGTCTTCATAGTACACTTCTCCTTAAAGTCTAAATTAACTTTATCATTAATAATCCTAGTATAACTCCTGCAAGCATCCCTACAGTACCTGCAATTCCATTCCATTGATTGTTAGACTCTGGTAGTAGCTCACCACAAGAAATGTAGAGCATAATGCCAGAGGCCAGTGCAAGGCAAGATCCTAGTACATTTTCCGAAACACTTCCTAGGAATATACCTAGCCATGCTCCCAAAGCAGTAGGCAAGGCTGTTATAAAAACGTATGTAAGAATTTTAGACACCTTAACTCGGGATAGCATTAGAGGAGCCGAAACTGCCATCCCTTCAGGAATATCATGAATAGCTATTATTATACTCATTTTTAAACCTAAAGTTTTCCCTGCCATAAAGCTGCATCCCATTATTATACCTTCAGGGAAATTATGTAGCATTAGCCCTAATGCAGTAAGAAAGGCTAGCTTATAGTGTGGAGAACCCTCCTTGTTTTTTCCTTGGATTAAGTTATCTAAAGTCATAATTATAAGAATCCCTATTATAAGAAAAATTATGGTCCCTGAAAAACTCCTAGTTTCTATAGACTCTGGAATCAAATCAAATACAACTATAGACAGCATAACACCTGCAGCAAAGCCCAAAATTATACTCATTAGCCTCTTAGATGGATTCTTTAGAAAAACACCTACTGATGCACCAACCATTGTCCCAATTAAAGATATAACAGAAGGTAGTAGTACCACCACAATTACATTTTTCAAGTTAATCACTCCATTTCTATAATATTTTATTTATAGAAATGAGTAATTATACCTAGCCCCTTATGATTAGCTTATCCTAGACTATACCATATCTTTATTGCATCAATAGCAGCCTCTGAAAACTTAGCATTAACACATCTTTTATATATTTCCATTAAAAGTTTATACTTAGTTAGTTTACCCTTTGATACTATTATATAATAGTATTCCTCCTCTGGGTTAAGAGCTTTTAATTTTTCATATTCCTTTTTAACATATGGATAGTTTTTTAAAAAGTAAAAGTCTACTTCCCTTATTTTTTTATTTCTAAACCTTGAGTTTGTTATCATAAGAATATCAAGATCTTTTTCTTTATTTTCATTCTTACTTTCAACATGTACAAACACTACTTTACTGCAGTGTATAGAGCATTTATTTTTAAGGAGACCTTGGGATAGTTTCAACTTGCCATTATAATACTCATAACTCATAGTCTTTCCATCTTTTTTCACTAATATAGCAATAATTATTAACACTTCTATTATGGCTAAGTAGGCTATTAAAAATAAATTATATACGCCGGATAAAACAAATAGAAGAGGATTCATAAAAAAAATAAAGCACATAATAAGCACAAATCTCTTATGGGAGCTATTTTGCTTCTTTATGGCCTTATCTATATTCATCAGTTTCACCTCAATAAAATTCTAAATTTCACTATTACCCATGTTCTGCATTTTTTCAGCTTGGTCTGCTGTAATAAGAGCATTTATAACCTCATCTATATCTCCATTCATGAAGGCATCCAGCTTATATAGGGTAAGGCCAATTCTATGGTCTGTAACTCTACCCTGAGGGAAATTGTAGGTTCTTATTCTTTCACTTCTATCTCCTGAACCTACTTGGCTTTTCCTATCAGCAGCTATACTAGCACTTCTTTCAGCTTCTGCCTTTTCGTACAATCTAGCTCTAAGTACCTTCATTGCCTTCTCTTTATTTTTTAACTGAGACTTTTCATCCTGACAGGTTACTACTAAGCCTGTAGGTAAATGTGTTATTCTAATAGCTGAATCAGTAGTATTAACGCTCTGGCCACCATGACCTGAGGATCTGTAAACATCTATTCTTAAATCATTTTGATTTATTTCTATATCTACTTCTTCCACTTCTGGTAGAACAGCTACTGTAGTTGCAGAAGTGTGAATTCTTCCACTAGCCTCTGTGTCTGGCACTCTTTGCACTCTATGAACTCCGCTTTCGTATTTTAATCTACTGTAAGCACCAAATCCTGTAATCATAAATACTATTTCTTTAAAACCACCAATATCTGTTTCGTTAGAACTCATAACCTCTACTTTCCAACGTTTAGATTCTGCGTATCTAGTGTACATTCTAAACAAATCAGCAGCAAACAATGCAGCTTCTTCTCCTCCAGTACCTCCTCTAATTTCTACAAATACGTTTTTGTCGTCATTAGGGTCCTTAGGTAGAAGCATTATCTGAAGCTCTTTCTTGGCTAGCTCTTCTTTTTCAGTAAGTTCTTTTAACTCTTCTTGAAGCATTTCTTTCATTTCTTTATCATCTTCTAGGTCTAACATTTCCTTAGCTACTTCAATGTCTTCAAGAACTTTTTTGTACTCTCTATATTTTGTAACTACACCTTCCAAATCAGCATGCTCTTTACAAAGCTTTTGCCATTCTTTTTGGTCTGCCATAACGGAAGGATCTGATATTTTTATGGATAACTCCTCATATTTATTTTCTATAAAATGCAGTTTTTCTAACATACAGCACTCAACTCCGAACTATTATAAATTTTCAAAACTATAACAATTAATTATTATAGCATATAGCTTTTATCTTAATCAATGTGTATTTGTAAAAAACCCTTTAACTACCCTATCATTGCCTGCTAAATCCTTTAGGCACTGAATATTCTTAAAGCCTCTTTCTTCCATGATCTTCTCTACTGCTTCTCTTTGATCGTATCCTATTTCAAAGGCTAATAATCCACCATCAATAAGACAGTTTATTGCTTGATCCGCTATCTTCCTATAGAAGGTTAAACCGTCTTCTCCTCCTGAAAGTGCAAGCCTTGGCTCATATTTTTTAACATCATCCATTAAATTATCTATCTCTTCTTCACTAATATAAGGAGGGTTTGATACTATGACATCAAATTTTATATTATCTTTTATGGCTTCTTCCAACAAGTCACTGTGCCTAAAGGCAACTCTCTCTTGGAGGCCTAGCCTTTCTATATTTCTTACATTCACCTCTTCAGCTATGGGGCTTATATCAAAACACTCTACATCAACATTATTGACCAAGGAAGCAATAGCTATACCTATGGCTCCACTACCACTACAAAGATCACAAAGCTTAGTATAACCCTTATCCTTTATATCTTCTATAACAGTTTCTACTAAAATCTCAGTATCTGGTCTTGGAATAAGTACCCCTGGCTTAATATATAAGTCCAATCCCATAAACTCACATTCTTCAAGAATATATTTCACTGGCATCTTATCTTTTCTTAAATTAATAAGGCTTATATACTTTTCCACCAATACCTTTTCTAATACCTCATCTCGATTAGTGATTACATAAAGCTTATCTTTATTTAAAACCTTAGCTAAAAGAAGTTGTGAGTCCAAGAGGTAACTATCTATTCCAGCATTTTTTAATATATTATTCCCCTTATTTAAAAGATCTCCTATAGCCATGCCACCTTTAGATAATTTCACTTCTTTGGAATAATCCATGCCTTCTGCAGCCTTTAAAGCTACAATGGCTACCTGAAGCTGGGAAAGGTCTGGTTCCTTAGTAGTTAATTCCTGTAGCTTTAAACCTGGAAAGGCCATTATATCTGAAAGCTTTCCTTTACTTTTTCCCATCCATTTAATTAATTCATAGGATATACCTGCAACTAAAGGAAGAAGCAATAACCTATACAGAATCTTATACCAAATAGATTCAAACTCAAGAAGTGTAAATAGGGCTATGCTGACAATCATTACTATGAACATAAAGTTTGTTCCACATCTAGGATGAAATCTTTTAAATTTTGCTGCATTTTCTGCTGTTAACTCCACTTCATTCTCATAACAGAAAATTGTTTTATGCTCTGCTCCGTGGTACTGAAAAACCCTTTTAATATCTTCTAACTTACCTACAAGATAAATATAGGCTAAAAATATAGTTACACGAATTAGCCCTTCAAAAATATTTACTGATAGTCTAGTTAAATTTAATTTATAAAGAAAATTGGATAGAAAAGTAGGCAGTACGAAAAACAATAATACAGAAAAGCCAAGGGAAAACATAAGGGCAATAGCCATTAAGACGTCATTGCTTTTATCTTTAAACACATTATTAAACCACTTATCAAACTTGCTTTCTTCCGCTTCCTCCTCAAAAAAGCTGGCTGAATAATTAAGGGTCTTTATACCAATCTTCAAAGACTCAAAGAGAGATATGGCTCCTCTAATAATAGGAAGTCCAAAAAACTTGTTCCTCTTTGTATAAGGTACTAACTTCTCTACATCAACCTCGATGCTGCCATCTTCTAATCTAACAGCCGTGGCAATGCCCTTTTCTCCTCTCATCATAACCCCTTCAATAACCGCCTGTCCTCCAACAGAAGTCTTTCTAGCCATCACTCTCATCCTCTCTTTTATCCTTTTGGAAGCCTAATCTATTATTTACTGAAAAACATATAAACATTATAACAGAAAATCATTCTCCCATAAACAAAAAATGTAGCCTCTAGTATATTAATTAATTTGTGTTGACCACTCTTATTCAGTATGCTATAATTTAGTGGTTAAAAATGTATCGATGTAATTCGAAAGAGGTGAAAAATATGAGAGAAGGCATACATCCAGAATACCACAATGATGCTGTGGTTAAGTGTGCATGTGGAAATACTTTTACAACAGGTTCCGTTAAAAAGGAGCTAAAAGTAGAAATATGCTCTAAGTGCCACCCATTCTTCACTGGGAAACAAAAGATCGTTGATGTTGGCGGAAGAGTTGAAAAGTTCAACAAACGATTCAACCTTAATAACGAAAATAAATAACCAAATTAGCGAATTAGTTATGAGCAATGCAAAAAACAGGAAGTTACACTTCCTGTTTTTTGCATTATTTATTGCTTTCTTTAACTAAAAGGGAGTCTCCTTTACTCATAAAGGATAGGAATTCCTTGTTATCCTTGGTTTTTGCCAAGAGATTAATTAGCCTTTCTGTTACTTCGTCTGTATTAGATTCTCTATAAAGTAACTTTCTAATAGTGTAGGCAGCATCTCTTTCATCACTACTATGAAGGAGATCATCTCTTCTTGTACCAGATTTATATATATCCACTGCTGGAAATATTCTTCTCTCCTGTAGCTTTCTATCTAAATGAACTTCCATATTTCCTGTTCCCTTAAATTCTTCGAATATCATATCGTCCATTCTGCTACCTGTTTCTATAAGGGCTGTAGCCAATATTGTAAGACTGCCACCTTCTTCTATGTTTCTAGCAGCTCCAAAAAACTTTTTAGGCATAATTAAAGCTCCTGGATCCAATCCTCCAGATAAAGTTCTTCCTGTTGGTGTGATAGTTAAATTGTACGCTCTTGAAAGTCTAGTTATACTATCTAAAAGAATTACCACATCTTGACCTTGCTCTACCATTCTCTTGGCTCTTTCCAAAACCATTTGGGCTACCTTAGTGTGATGTTCTGGCTCCTCATCGAAGGTAGAAAATATAACTTCACCGTTTATAGATCTCTGCATATCGGTAACTTCTTCTGGCCTTTCATCTATAAGCAATACAATAAGTTTCACATCAGGGTAGTTCTTAGATAAATTTTGAGCTACTTTTTTTAAAAGAGTAGTTTTACCTGCTTTAGGTGGGGCTACAATTAGACCTCTTTGTCCCATACCAATGGGGCAGATTATATCCATTAACCTAGATGTTAAATCCAACTGTCCATTTGCTTCCAGCTTAAGTCTTTTATTAGGGTAAATTGGCGTTAAGTATTCAAAAGGTTTCCTGCCAACAGCCATGTCAGGGTCTTCCCCATTTACCTTTTCAACATATAAAAGTGCCTTGAACTTTTCTCCCTCTTTAGGGGTTCGGACCTTTCCTTCTATTTCATCTCCAGTTTTTAAATTAAATCTTCTTATTTGTGAAGGTGAAACATATACATCTTCAGGGGTAGAAAGATAGTTTTTCCCTCTTAAAAATCCAAAACTATTATTTTCATTAATTTCTAAAACACCTTTAGCAGAATCAGATTCATTGATCATTCCTCTTAGCTTTTCTCTCTTTTCTTCTGCATTAATTCTTGTTTCTTGTACACTTTCTCCAGTAACTTCTTTATCTTCTAAATCATTATTCAATTTACTTACATTCTCCTTAATCTCACCATTGCTACCTTTAGGAGAAATTTTTTCCTTTAGGACAACACCATCCTTTTCGATAGATTTAGGAGATAGCTTTATTATTTCCTCAATGAGCTCACTTTTTTTATACTTTGTTAAATTTTTCACACCCAGTTCCTTTGCAATTGTTCTTAATTCAATTATTGTCATACTTTCATAATCTTTGTAATTCAACATGATCCCTGTTCACACAAGACAAAAAATATTATTAATCTTTTATCAATAATTCATGTGTAAAGCAGTATTCACCTACCTTTCATCAAAATATTTATTTATATGGACAAAACAATTTTGTTTGTTAAGCAATAATTTGGAAATATAAAAGAAATTAATAACTTACTTATGAAACGTCGGCATTATTAATTAATCATGAAATATAGAAATGTAGACATATAGGTCTATAAATTTATGATACTTTTTATATTATATACAATTATCTGTTTTTAATCCATACTTTTGTAGTTTTTTAATAAGAGTATACACCTGTTAATAAAAAAACTATGTATACTCTTAAAAGACTTTAAAAAGATCCATTAATTTAAAAGTTCTTTTATAGCATAGCATATACTTTACTGTTAATCTCGTTATATTTAGATATATATTTGCTCACTTTTATTGGCTTTCCAATGAAATATACCGGGGAACCTGTAAGCTCACACCCACCTACAATTAATTGCTTCCTTAAAAGATCCTTAATACTATAGTTATTCTCATGTTCTTCTCCGCAAATTGGACACTTATATTTCACATAGATCTTTCTGGATCTAGTAGTTATAGTATTAATATTAGGTAGATAATCACTGATGCTTTTTAACTTAAAAATTGAGACGTCATAAGTCTTGTAGCAGTTTTTCTTATCTTTTACTGCAATCCTAAAATCAAAATTATATAGCATCAATTTTCCTCCAATTAATTATTTATTTATCCATGATATATAATTCTATATCCACAGATAAAATCCTTCTGTAAGAACTAGAATATTAAATTACCTCCTTGGCAATTTCCTCTAATTCCAAGTATTTTTCTCTGAACCCTTTATTGATAAAAAATTTTTCTTCAGCTTTTTTCACATTATACTTTATACTCCTTTTGCTAAGAATTTGCAAGTCCTCTTCCATTTGCTTTAGATCCATGCATTTATAATTTTCCAGCAATAACAAGAGCAAATACTTGCATTCCTTGTCCTTTAGTATCTTCCCTAGTTCTTCTTTTGTAATGCCCTTATATTTACAAATAATGTTTATAATCTTTTCATATTTGCTGAACTTATAACTGCTTTTTTTCATAAAAAAACACCCCTAGATTAAAATACCTATTTGAATTATTATCTAAAGTAATGGATTTTAATCATAGGGCAGGATTTTATTATAAATATTTTAAGCCTTTATATTTATACTTAGCTCTGTATTTTGGGATGCTTGACCAGCCACACTCATGTCGTAGTCTATATATATATCCCCTCCATTATCGTCAATGTTCACCTTAAGATTTCTTGTTGATATAACTAATTCTAAAGCTCCATAAGGAGTATTATACAAGGTTGTATACTTATTGTTTTTTTCAAATTCCATCTTAGCTGTAGTAGTTCCTTCCCTCATTAATACAACCTTTTCCGGATTTATTTCAAGAATAGTTGTAGTCCCTTCCATACCAGATATTTCCGTTTCATTATATTCAGCAATGTATTTTTCATCTTTCTTGAAATACTCCCCTGGAGTTTGAACTTCTATTATATCATTTTCTTTAGCCTTATAATGGCTACTAATGGAAATTAATGCTTTTTTGTTCATGCTATCACCTCTTACTTTTAGTCTAAAACAACATTATAAAGAAGGAACTAAATTTAGTTCCTTCTTTAAATTCTATTATAGCATATGTTTTTTATATAATTAACTTACCATTTGGGGTATTAATAATTTTTAATATTTTTTGAGTTTTACCGTTTTCTGCATTAACATAAACTATATAATCCGAATTGTGATTGCTTCCAGCGAATTCATAGCAGAGCACCTCTTGATTAGTCTCTGTAGGTACTACAGCTAATTTTACGGTATTAACCTTCAGCCTATCACTTACAGCCTTAGCTGCTTCTTCCTTGCTTATCTTAGGCTGAGCAATCTTTCTTTCACCATCAAAGGCTATTAGGTACTTTTCCCCTTCCAATCCTGTTATACTACCATCATCTAAGGCTATTTTTACTTTTATTTGTTCAGGATAAATAGAAATATTATCAAGTATGCGAACATAGTTTATAACTATATTATCTTCATAGTTCATCTTGTATGTTGCTTTCATATCTTTATAGCCTAGCTTTTCTAGATACTTCTTGCATATTTCTGTAGCCTTTTCCTCATTAATAGTAGGGGGAGAGTACATCCTGTTATCTAATAAGTAAATGAGCTTGCCACCATGTTTGCTTACTTCCACAACTACATTTTCTCCCTTATCTCTCCCCTTCATGGTAACAGTAAAGCTATAGGCTGGAATCTTCTGCTTTCCTTCCACCTTCCTGGATTCTATATTAGCAACCTGATTTTCACCAAGGAAGGTTCTTACAAGTTTCTTTGCCTCTTCCTCTGAAATCTCCTGTAAGTTATTTACCTTTGGTTTTATATCCAAGACATTGTCAGAAAAAGGTCCGTCATAAATAAGGGCTGGGTAGTCAACTACTTGTTTTTTTACATTGGCAAACTTTTCTGATACAAAGTTTTTATTTTCCGCTGCCATAACACCGGTTATTTTCTTTCTAATTTCATCCCATCTTATATCTCCTTGATTAATGTCCGCAAGCATATTATTTAATTGGTTTTTTAGATTGTTCGATTGTTCTTCAAGTCTTTCAATAGTTTTATACTCTTCATCGCTAAGCTCTCTTCCATCTGAGTTGGCTTTTACTAATGAATAGCTGTAATCCCCTACCTGGGAAAGAAATTTAGTAGTATCCTGTGAAGCTTCCACAGGTATTGGCAAGGAATTTAGCTTGTCATTTGCAGAAGTAGCAGCCCTATAGATGTCTTCAAAGATCATCATCCTCTGCTCCTTTGTGTTAACCACTGCAGACTTTCCTAAATTGTCTTCTATATTTTCTATATTATTAATTAAATCGTACATATTTTTACTGTATTCACCTTGTAGATAATTCCTATAATCTTGTCTTTCTAAAGTCATTAATATTGCATATGTAGTAGAGAAAACCACAATCATGGTTACAGATAAGGTATAAAACATCCTTTTTTTAGTCATTTCCATATACTCAACCTCCTTACAATTATTATCCCTATGAATATAAATGGTTATTCATATAATATTTATGAGCTATCCAATTACAACAAGTGACTTTTTATCCCATAAATAAAGTATAATTTGGACTTAAATATCTATATACAAGATAAATATAAATAATATTGTTTATAACTAGGAGAATTTTATGTATAATATAGATATCCAACTTTCCTGTTAAAGTTAAGAATAAGAGAACAATTATCTATGACAATGTTGGATATAAATTTAGAACGATTTACAGCTAAGATTATTTAAAGGGTGGAACATATGCGTACATTAATACTTTCAATATCTGCTGGTGGTGGCCATGTAAAAGCTTCTGAAGCCATAGAAGCTTATATTAAATTAGACGACCCTAAAAATGAAGTTAAGGTTGTGGATACGATAAAGTACATAAACCCCTTACTAGATAAAGTGGTTATTGGCAGTTACCTTAAGAGCCTTAAGGTATCCCCAACTCTCTTTGGAAAGCTTTACGACTTGGCAGAAACCGGAGAAAGTATTGCAACTTTTAGCAACAAATTAATCGAAATGATTATTCACAAACTTATTCCTCTTATAAAGGATTTTATACCAGACATAATCATTGCCACTCACCCCTTTTCAACAGAAATGGTGTCTGTACTAAAAGCAAAAGGGATGATAGATATACCTGCTTTATCGGTACTTACTGATTATGCGCCTCATAGTTTTTGGATTCATCCAAATATCGACGGCTATGTTGTATCTAACTTGGCTATGGTTGATGAAATGGTTAAGAGAGGAGTAGACAAAGATCTTATCTATCCTTTAGGAATACCTGTTAAACCAGATTTTTTAAAAAAGTACCCTCGAGAGGATACCTTGAAATCTCTAAATTTAAATCCCAATAAAAAAACAGTATTACTAATGGGAGGAAGTTTGGGCCTAGGTAAAATTACCCTCTTATACGAAGAGCTTCAAAAGGTAGCCATGGACATTCAAGTTGTTGCCATAACTGGCAATAATAAAAAGCTATTTTCCCAATTAAGGGACTTAAGTATTAATTCCTATAAGACTACCCGAATTGTAGGCTATACTACAGAAGTTAATAAGTATATGCAAGCCTGCGACTTACTTATAACAAAGCCTGGTGGCCTAACAATTACAGAGGCCTTGATCTGTGGTGTTCCTCTAGCAGTATTTTCAGCTATACCAGGTCAAGAGCAAAAGAATGCTGAGTTTTTGCTTAACAATAACCTAGCAGTTTCTTTAGCTGAAGGGAAAAACTGTAGCACTATACTTAACAACTTGTTAAGTAATCCAGATAAACTGGAGAACATGAGAAATAATTGTCTCATATTTGCTAAACCTAACAGCGGTTACCATATTAAAAACTTAATATATAAGCTCTTAGATGAAAATAGCGGCTAAAAAAGCCGCCTTTTTACTTTCTTATACACTTCCACAATCTTAAATTTAAATTGTATATTCTCACTTTCATTGTTTATATAGTCTAATTCCTCTTCGCTTAATACATCTTTCATTTGCTCTAAGGTTTTTTCTTCAGCAACTTCACCTTTAGTAATATCTATAAAGCAAAGAGGAGGAAACATAACACACCACCAATTTTCCCCGCCTCCATTGCCTATTAAAATTCTATAAGCTTCATAATTACCCTGAGGCAAGGTTATAGCTCCATAGGTCTTTACTGGAAAGTTCTCCTTAGATAGCTCACTATCAACCTTATAACTATAGCCATTTTCCTTAATTACCTTTTCTGCTATAGCTTTTATTTTACCATCCTCATCCTTCAAGACCTGTCTAGATTCCTGGATGGTTGTACACTTTTCTAGTTTAGGAGCTAGGTATTTTAAAATTTCATCTTTAACCTTCAATTTTAAAGCCTGATCTTCCTCACTATCACTGTTTGCAATGACATGAAAACGAATAAGCTTATTGCTCACTGAATGGAGGACCTCATTATCCTTCGTTGACAAAAGCATAGCATAGGCCCCTTCGTTTGCTGCAAACCCAATAAATATCAAAAGAAAAACTACTAGTATGAATCTTTTCATTTATATATCCCCCTATCTCATATTCATACTAGTAACTATTGCCACTTTCTCAATCTTATATACATGTATTTTTTATTTTCTTGTACCAATTCTTCTGACTTTAGCATCAACATTAACATTAATTACAGCATCCTTAAAAGCTTCTTCCCAGTTACCGCCTATCCTTTCCCAAATACCAGGCTTAAACTTTGTTACATGCTCCCTAAGTCCAAAGATATCTACTGCAAATTCTCTTTGCACTCTTCGGGCTACTTTCTCCCCTTCTTCACTTAAAGATTTACTGAAATACTTTTGTATTTCATCAATGGTAGCATCGTTGAAGAGTTCCCTATCCACCTTATACTCTTTTATTTTCCCTTCTATATCTATATTTATGTCAAAGACTACTTTCCCCTTATCTTCCCTAACCTTAATCCTTCTTTTTAAATCATCAATCTCAAAATCAATTGGTACCTTATCCTTGTATATAACCTTTTTCCCACTAATTAGTTTCCCTCTTAACATTTCTACCACCGTTGTATCTTGAGGGGATAGAGTACCCACTACCTTAAAATCTTTAATAATAGCTATTCCGTAAATGAGCATCTCTTTTTTTTCTTTATCTATTTTAATGGTAGGTATTATGGCGTTACCATTGTCACCTAATAAGATAAGAAACTCGTTTAAGGTTACTGGCAAAATAGAAGCATTTCGTTTACTGCTCTCCATTAGACCTGTTAGATATGCTTCTAAGGTTTTTTCCATTTCTATCTTAAAGTTAAAAAACTCCTCCACATTTCCCTGTGTCATCATCACGTACATAGTCCTATTTATACGGGGATTTCGAGATAAATAATCAACTACCTCCTTCACATTATCAGGATATTGGAGCAATTCATCACTTAGCAACAACAATTTAGAATGTCCTGAATTTAAGCTTCTACTACTTTTTGAAAAAGCCTTTGATATAGCATCTTCCATAGAATAAGCAGAAGCCTTTACAAATTTATCAGAAGATATCTCTGGGCTTTGAGAACTATATTTGCTTATGTCTGGAAAAGCAAAAGTTACATTTAATCTTTCCAAATCTCTCTCACCAAAGGGTTCACCAGGTTCAATAGTTTCTAAGGCTTCTTCATTTCTAATATCCTTTCCTGCATCAACACCAATTATAGAGACAAGGGCATTTCGATCTATCTCCACCTTATCCCAACAACCATTTAAAAAAACACAGATAAAGGCAAAAGTCAGAGCTAATTTTCTCTTCATTCTTCCTCCCCCCTTGTAGTATTACTTTTATTTTTACCAAGCAAGATTAGAATCAAAGGAATAATTAACAAATTAATTATGTAGTTAAAAGGGGTTATTAGATGAATGTGGCTGTACAACTCTGTAATATTAGTTGGGAACATAGCTACTAAATAAATAAATGGTGCAATAACAAAGGCTGAAATTCTCATATCATTTAAAGGTAATGCATCTCTTAAAATATAGGCTGAAAAAGTAAAGCCATTAGAGAAAGTTGTAAAGAAAACGATAATCCATAATGCCATCATCACTCCATCCCATCTCTCTACAAAAGCTCCAGGTAGCTCTATGGTTCTAATCATGTCAATAGTAGGCCATAGTAACTTCTTAGTTACTGGGGTTGTAAGCACAGCAATACAAGTCACTGATACTATTATGTAAAAAGCAACAATAAAAAACAAACTTTTTTTAATACTCTTAAAGGCCTCCTTTTTATTTCGTAATTGTGGCAAAATTATATAAACAACTTCCAGTCCAGTAAAAGAAAAGGCCGCTGCAGGCAAAGCGTATAAATATGTCTTCCCATCCTGTCGAAAAGGGGGAAGTATATTTGTATAGTTTGCATGCTTCATAGCAAATATCAATACTATAAACATTGGAATAAACATAATCCATAAGGTAATCTCATTAAACTTTACATTGCTACTTACACCTCCACGAACTATATAAACTCCTGTTAGTATTGTAATAATCAAAAGAAACTCTGTAGGCGTCTTTGCCAACAAGTACATTTTCACAACTTCTATAAAATCTCTCATACCAAGGGATATTGCAAATATAGTTGGAAGACACATCAGTATAAGTATAAGGCCCCCAAATATAAGTCCAAATTTGCCTTTTACAATATGACTTATTTTTTGAAATCCGTTAACTCTTATAGCTTCAACTACTAACTTGAGAAGAATCAAGTTTATTAAGCCTGCCAGTATTGTCACTAGCCATAGATCTCCTCCTACCTTGTCAGCTATCTCCCTTGGATATGAAAAAATACCAATACCAACTACTGTTACCACAATTGTAGCTATAAAGCCGTAGGAGGTTATAAAATTATCCTTTTCCATAGTCATTCCTCCAGAATTATATTACTTTTGTCTAACCTTATCTTTTGGATTAATATATGCTGGTCTCTTCTTAAAAAAAGTCAATGGAGCCCTTATAAGTGTATCCTTCAAATCACTAGTTCTAGTATTAACCATAGGTGCCATATAGGGAACACCAAAGCTCTCTAATTTAATTAGGTGTATAAGGTAGACTATCAACATTAGGACAATACCATAAAACCCTATAATAGCTGACCCAATGATAAGAGTGAACCTAATTATTCTCTGTGAAGACACCGCTTCATAATTAGGTGTTATAAAAGTAGTTAAGGAAGTTATAGATACAATAATTATCATGGCAGGACTAACAATTCCGGCAGATACAGCAGCCTGACCGATTATTAAGCCTCCTACTATTCCAATAGTAGAGCCAAGTCCCTTTGGCAATCGTAAAACAGCCTCTACTAATAAGGCCATACTAACTTCCATAATCAAGGTTTCAACAAAAGCCGGGAATGGTACACCTTCCCTAGTAGCAGCCATAGCATAAACTAACCTTGTAGGTATAATAGAAGTATGAAAAGAAGTAACTGCTACGTATACTGCCGGCAGAACAAGGGATAATAATATAGCTGCAAATCTTACTAATCTGATGGTGGATGCATAGATCCATCTTTGATTGTAATCATCGGGAGATTGAAATAAAATACTTAGGGTTGTAGGAACTAAGATACAAAATGGTGAATTATCTACAACCAAGGCTACTCTTCCTTCAAGCAAGGCTGCAGCTACCACATCTGGCCTTTCTGTACTTTGTACCTGTGGAAATATAGACCACTTGCTTCCTTCAATCAACTGTTCTATATAGCCACTATCCAAAATTGCATCTATTTTTATTCCATCTAGCTTTTCCTTAACTTGAGCTAATACATCCTTGTTTACAATATCTTCAATGTACATAATAGCGATATCTGTCTTTGATCTAACTCCTACCCTTGTGCTTTCAACCTTTAATCTACTATCTCTAAGTCTTCTTCTGATAAGAGCAGTGTTAAATCTCATAGTTTCAACTAGAGCCTCTTTAGCTCCTCTTATAACGCTCTCACTGGAGGGTTCAGAAATACCTCTGGCAGGCCAAGCTCTAGTGGCAATGATATAGGCTATATCAATACCATCAATCATCAAGATGCTGTCTCCTGACAGCAGTGAGTTGATAGCTGCTTCCAAAATTTTTTCCTCTCTAATATCAGTGACTGTAAGTAAAGTATCTTTTATATCCTCAATGTTTTGAGGCCGATCTCCAAATATCATTAATGTTTCCATAACAAAATCATTAAGTAATATTTTATCTGCCAAACCCTCCACATATATAAGTGCCGCTTCCCAAGGTCCCACATAGAACCGTCTAAATATCACGTCAGTATTATTCTCAAACAAGTCCTTTAAATATGTAAAGTTATCATCCAAATCCACATAAATATTCTTTCTAAGTATTTCCTCCAAAAAATTCACTCCTTTACCTTAACTTATTGCATACATACAAAAGCAAAGCTAAGCCTATATATAAGCCTCCAAGAAACTTTGCTTTTTTAGCCTCTTCTCCCCTATTGTTTTTTAAAAATTCTTTCCCATCGTAGAAAATAGCTAGTAAACTAAGCAATATTACTAAACTAAGAAAGTATTCATTAAATAAACCTAAAATCATGACTACACAACCTCTCCACTTATAGCACCCAGCATAATATTAATAACTCTGTTGCATTTTATTTTTATCCTTACTGGGGTAAAATATTCATTTTTTGAAATTCTTATAAGGGAGACCAGAGAACAGATTTCGGAAATATGGTAAGGTGGCTCTTGATGATGTCATATTTAATGCTAAAATTAAAAAAGATTCAGCTTTAGGGCTGAATCTTTTTTGTTGCCATTTTTGTTTTATTTTAGATTGTTCTAGTTAGAAAAACTTCTGTGTATCTTTCCTTCATTCTTTCTAAACATCTTTGAGCTTTTAGCATATCATCAAAAAATCCGAATATAGTAGGTCCACTGCCGGTCATTAAAGCATTTAAAGCTCCTTGTTTAATCATATCTTTCTTAATTTCTCTTAGTATATAATGTTTTTTCAATGCAACATTTTCCAGAACATTTTTCATTAATGTAGCTGTTTCTTCTAAGTCATTTCTTTCCATAGCACTTATAATGTCTTTAGTTCTAGGATGAATGTTGATTTTACTAATATCCAAGGAACCGTAAACCTCTTTTGTCGAAACACCAAAGTTAGGTTTTACCACTACTAAAATATGATTTTTAAAGGGCTTTAAGGGCTTGATTACATCTCCAATACCTGTACATAATGCTGTACCCCCTATAAAACAATAAGGTACATCAGCACCAATCTGAACACCTAATTTCATTAATTCTTCATCAGTAGCTTCTACTTGATACAAGTCCCTCATAGCTTTTAAAACTGTGGCGGCATTGGAGCTCCCCCCAGCTAAGCCTGCAGCTACAGGGATGTTCTTACGGATGTTAATAGATACCCCTCCCCTTATTCCATAGCTATCAATAAAAAGCTTCGCCGCCTTATATGCTAAATTTTTTTCATCTGTTGGGACATAGGGAATATTACACTTAATGTCTATACCTGAATTACACTTTGAGATATCTATTAAATCATATAGTTCAATATTTTGCATAATCATTTCTAACAAGTGATAACCGTCGTCCCGCTTACCTACTACATCTAAAGATATATTAATCTTTGCATAAGCCTTTACTAACATATTTTACCTCCATGCAACAAAGTCATAAGTATATAAATACATTATGATTAAAATTGCAGGAAATGTAAAGATTAAAAATTACTATCCTATTGCAACCTTTTCCAGCATGGCGGTCTCCATTCGACTTTTTACTATGTCTAAAAGAGGTTCATATTTTTCAAAAAACACCATAATAATATCTCCTGGTTTTGACTTATCTAAAGCGTCAATGAGGGCTTCTCTTTCATTTTCTAATATTTTAATATTTTTTATATCTACTAGACCGGACTCCATAACTCCCTTTTTAAGTAGCTCCGCTACTTCTCTTTTTCTTCTACCTCTCTTCTCATCATCCTCTTTTATATATATATAATCAAAGCATTTGCCAGATATCCTTCCTAGCTCAACAATATCATTGTCCAGCCTATCACCTGGCACTCCAATTATGCCAATAAGCCGCTTATGGTTTATTTCTTTTAAAACCTCCGCTACAGCCCTATATCCATCTTTATTGTGTCCATAATCTAAAATAACACTAGTACCCTTTACATTAAAGACATTAAATCTTCCTGGATTACTAGACTCATCTCCGTAAAAATTATTAAGGCCCTTACTAATAATTTCATAGGGTATTCCTACAGAAGCCAAGGCTGCTACGGCAGCAAGGCAATTTTCTACATTAAATTTAATCTTACCCTTTAGGGTTATTGGTATATTTTCTAGGCTTATAACTTTTACAAGTTCATGACTTTTCTGTAGGTAGATATTGTTGTCCTTCAAATATACAGCTATACCATCACTAGTAATAGCTTTATTCAGTAGAGGATTTTCACTGTCTTTAGAAAAAATCACAAGCCTACTCTTAATTCTTTCTAACAAGGTTATAGATATTTCATCATCTCCATTAACTACTGCATAACCTTCATCCTTCACCGCTTCTAGCACTAGGGATTTCACATGGGCTAAACCTTCCAAATCATTAATTCCATCTACCCCCAAGTGATCCTCTCTGATATTTGTTATTACCCCAACATCTGCTAGATCATAGGCAAGGCCCTTTTTTATGATTCCTCCTCTAGCAGTTTCTAACACTGCTACTTCCACTTCCTTATTTAAAAGGATAGAAAGAGCACTATTGTATCCAGTGGTATCTCCTTTTTCAATACATTCATTGTTTATATAAATACCTCCGGTGGTTGTCATTCCCACCTTATAGCCTGCAACTTGCAAAACATGGCCAATGAGCCTTGTGGTAGTGGTTTTCCCATTAGTACCAGTCACCGATATTATAGGTATGGAAGCCTTACCTTCTGGGAACATCATGTCTACTATAGCCTTAGCCACCTGTCGTTTTTTACCCTGATAAGGATAGCAATGCATCCTTATACCTGGTGCTGAATTTATTTCCACTATAGCACCGTGGTCCTTTATAGATTTTCCTATATCTGTGCAACACAAATCTATACCACAAATATTTAGACCTAACGCTGCTGCTGCTCTTACACAAATTGATTTGTTTTCCTCAGATATTTCGTCGGTACAATCAATAGCCATAGCCCCTGTTGAAATATTAGCATTGCCTCTTAAAGAAAGTTTCTTGCCCTTTTCCAGTACAGTTTCAAGCTTATAGCCTCCTTCTTTCAAAAAAGAAATCAAGGCTTCATCTATCTTTATCTTGGTCATTGGCTTCTCATGGCCATCCCCTCTTCTGGGATCCTTGTTTAATTCATCTATTAGCTCATGTATGGTTTTATTGCCATCACCAAGAATAAAGGGCGGAATTCTCAAAGCTGCCGCTACTACCTTGCCATTTACTACACAGACTCTATAGTCCTTACCCCTTATATAGCTTTCAATGACTATATCCTTATAATTGGGTATTAATAAATTATAGGCCTTTATTAGTTCTAATCGATTCTTAATATTAACTACCACACCCTTGCCTTGGTTGCCAAATTGAGGTTTCAAGACTACTGGATATCCTATTTTGTCTGCATAATATATTAAATCAACAGTATTTCTTACTTTGTAGCCTCTAGCTACCGGCAAATTATGCATAGTTAATATTTCTTTTGTAGCTAACTTATCACAAGAAATGTCCACACCTACAGCACTGGTATCACTACATATGGTGGCCTCAAGGATTTTACCGTACTTACCATTTCCTAGTTGGTAAAATCCTGTATCAGCTAATTTTATTATAGGAATGGCCCTCTTCTTAGATTCTAAACATATGGCCTCGGTGCTAGGCCCTATATATTCTTTATTAAGAGTATTTTTTATTTCTCTTATTTCCTTGTGAAAATCAATATTGCTTATTTTTCCTATTAGCATGTTTATAATGTCTATCGCTAGATAAGCGCATTTAATAGCTGTTTTTTCATACTCATACTGAAAAATAATATAATAAAGATCTCCCTCTATTTCCCTAGCCTTTCCAAAAGAAATATCAATGCCAATTAAATTATGCAAGGCGATTATAGTATGCTCGCAAATGTGGGCTAAATAAGTACCTTCTTTAAGTCTTGTGACAAAACCACCTTCTTCGTATATTCCACATCTATGGTTTTGTAGGTCTGGCAAGATTTTTAATAATCTTTCATTGAAATTTTCTATATCCTTGCTGGGAGTTTCACAGTAGCCTTCTAAATCCACATCCAACCTTATACACTTTCTATGAGAATAAACATTCCTTCCATTAAATACCTGTAAATTTAAGAGTTTCATTTGTTCTTATTTTCCTCCTTGCTTTATAAAGCAAAAACCTTAAAATATAATATTATTCCTCTGCAAAAGGTGTTCTTAATTTTATATCAAATCTATCTCCGGATTTTAAAACATGCATTTTTAGATTAAATATAGATAAGACCTCGTTAGGATATTGTTCAGAAACGTTAGTCCTGCTTATGGTGCTTCCATCAATAACATAAACAGCCCCGGAACCTATAACCTTAAAAAGTCCTTCGCTGTTTACTTCAATAGCCGTATCTTCATCTATACCTATACCTAAGCTTTGCGGATTCTCTGCTACTCCTACTAGCAACCTGCCTATTCTACCTCTTTGGGCAAAATGTTGATCAATGATTACCCCTTTTACCAAGCCAAGACCTGGTGCCATTTTTAAGGTGCACTTTTTAGGAGATTCGTCACCTGGTCCATTAACAACCATGTTCTCGCTCATAACGGAAGCTCCAGCTGAGGTACCTACAAATACGCAACCCTCCTCATATCTTTCAAGGAAACAATTGTATAAGGCTGTGCCTCCTAGCATACTTGTTATTCTTAATTGATCACCGCCAGTAAAGAAGACTAGGGAGGCTTTCTTTACCATTTCTATATTTTCATTGGCACAAGCATCTTCCCTAGACGATACATTTAGGATATTAACCTTCCTGGCTCCTAAGCTTTCAAATACACTTCTATACTGAGCTCCTACTTCCGCAGGAGATTCTGTAGCAACTGTAGCTATCAGCAACTCGTCTTCCTCTTTATTAATTTTCGAACAAACTGCCTTTAATATTTCTTTTTCCCCTTTTTTATCCTCAGCCCCTCCGATTATAATCAGAGTTCCTTCTACCTTTTCTGCCAAAAGGACCACCGCCTCTCATAGCTATCATTTATTTTATCCAATAGTAGTTTTGTTATTCAAAAATCCTAAATCTGCTTATATAGATATCTATAATTGCTCCATTACATAAATTATTATTAGTAATTTTTCAAAAAATATAAAAGGTGTCCTAATATTTTTAAGACACCTCTATAATTAGCAGAGTTCATTATTAAACAAGGGCTCTTCCTGGTATAATTAGCTTCTCATTAGGATAAATCAAGTCAGGATTTTCTATGTTGTTAACTCTAACAATCTCATCTATAGTAGTACAATATTTTTTTGCAATCTTCCATAGGGTATCCCCAGGTTGAACCACATAAATTGTTACACTTGCCTTTTTTAAAGGAATTTCCTCGTCAGCTATTAGAATATCTATTAGGAAGTCTTTTTCTATGGAATAATTAACTCTAGCCTCAACATTGACAACAGCCTTTACTGCTATTGTATTAGCTTCAATAGAAGCCTCTAAAACCTCCAAGCTAGCAGTAGCCATACTTTCCATATCTATTTTTGCACCTTCTACATCTACAGAACAGCTAAAAGGAAGTTCTTCAGACATAGTTGCAAACTCTTCCTCTTCAGAGTCAATTAAAAATAAAATATCTACCTTAACAATCCCATCTATCATTACTTTATCTTCTACTATCTTTTTATCTGTAACCATAACATCACCCTGGGTCATAATAATGGTGGATGGGCTGTTATCTACTTCAATATTTTCCTTAACAATAGTTTCTGCTTGATTGGTTCCTTGAAGGACATTTAAATTATAGGTTTTTCTTATCATGTCCATAACTACCTTTGGTGAATAGGCGTCTTCTATCATGTCAATTTCCTCTTTGTATTGGACCTTAATAACTGCATTAGCTATAGCCTCAATATCCACAATCCTATCTTCACCTAAGTCATCTTCCTTTATGTCATAATCCATTGATTCCACTGTAAAATCAACGAAAGCTACCATTGAAGGCATAACACCTTCTAATTCAATTTCCTTGCTTAAAAAAACATCGTCCTCTAAACATACTAAAGCTTTTTCTCCTTTGCCTCTGTACATCATCTTTACATTGGCAAAAGCGGAAACTTGAACTCTGCCCTCACTTAATTTAATCTCCTTCTTATGAAGGGCTACATCGCTCTTTAGTACTTTTCCAATCTGTGGCTTATCCATAGGTACTCTGATCTGACTCTTAATAACCAAGTCTGTAAAGCTATTGCCTAGAACCTTGTCTACAACTGTTGGATACTTTAGCATTTGAATATCATCATCTTTATCCATGGATTTTACCACTTCAAAATTATAGTTTTTATAAACTGATGACTTAATTTTAATTATGCCACTGATTCCAACCTTTCTTTCATTAATTAGATTAGAGTCCATATGTTCAACATAACATTCTGCCTCGCAGAACATTTTTTGCTCTGCCATAGGTATGTCAACATAATTTGAAAAATTATCGCTGTAGTTTACATTGTAAACTCCTACTCCTTCTTCTTCCTTAGCTAGGTAAATAACATTATAGAGGACCTGTCCTTCAACATAAACTTTGTCTTCCATAGTTTCTTTTGAAATTACTGAAGGTTTTACATCAACCATAAGAATTTCTACTACATCTGGATGAGTATCAGGAATAAGATACTCTCCCTTGATTACAGTGTCAGAAAAATTTTCTCCTAGTAACTGCTCGTATTCTATATTTTCTTTAATCAGCTCTACCGCAGCCATATTATACCTCCTATAATACCTACTAAACTATGTATACAAATAAAACAATGGAATTATTCCTGAATAATAAAGAAAAAAGGCTATTGACAAACGACAGAATTTGACGTATTATTATAAATGGTTATTGACCATATAACCTCTCATAAATTCTCAATACCCTTTTATACCATAGTTGAAAGATGGATACCCACCATCTTTCTTTTTTTGTCCAAGCATTTTCTTATATTATGGCAAAAAAATTAATCCTTGGAGCTCTTCCAAGGATTATGTTATGCTTATGTATTATCCTGCATAAACCAATTGTACTGTTTTTGTTAATACATCTGAGTAACTATATGTCACTGTCCTACGGGTGTCGTTGTCAAGTCTTATTACAAATATGCTAGGGTAGGCTTTTTCTATTATCCCCTTATTTACTAGGATCTTTCTTCTACCACCATTTGCTTTTAATGTAACACTTTCGCCAACATGGCATTCAATATCCTTCTTGATAGCCGCTAGTCTGTTATTGTTTTCCATAAAAAAACACCCTCTTTCCACAAATGTTCTCATTAAGCCATAATGGCAAATGAATAACCTTTGTTTATATTATAAATAAGCTGCCATGGTAAGTTTAGTATATTTTTATTAGATATAAATATACACATATAAAAAGGCAAGCTATTATTGTGGTAAATACTATTACTGCAAAAATACTTGCGTTGTTGCTGTATTTATTAAATTGACATTAATCCATGAATATATTATAATGCAAAACAGGTTTTCTGTCAAATAAATATATAATCATATCACGTTGTAAACGTTTCTGTCAATGTTAATTTTATGTTAACAGCAACAAAATACTTAATAAACATTTATATTATTCCACTTTACCTGTTTATTATTCTGTTTTTCATAGATTTAAGAAAAAGTGGCTAAAAACCACTTTTACTTCACAGGCAAGAAAGCTTAAGCCTCTATACTGTATAATAACCTGAATATAAAGTTTTATACGTAAGGAGACTTCGGATAGCCTTCCCTATATTTCCCTCGAGTCTGTAATCCTCCAACACCCTTTATGCCTGTTATAGTATTTTCCAAGACCTCTTGAATAGACACTATCTTTTCTATGTTAGTATAGGCTATTTTTTCACAAATAAATACTGGATCAAGACAATGGATTAAGGCCCTACTAGGAGAACTGGCAAAGTTTGCTCCTGAATCTAAAATCTTTTCATAGCAGGATTGACAGGCGCCAGCAAATATAACTAATTCATCATAGCTAGATTGATACTCCCTTAAGGCCAACACTGCCTCTACAAAGTATTTTGAATTTCTATAGCTATCTAGAGAAGAGTAATCCTGGCTCTTTTTTAAAATAGCATCATGTCCTGTTAAAACTACAATGTCAGGTTTCAATTCTTTAACCATTTTCACTATTTCTAAAGGTTGTTTTTTCTCCACTACCAAACGGCCTACTGCATCAATACCTAACTGTTGATAAACCTTAAGGCAGATATTTAGATATTCAGAATCTCCGTCTACATGAAGGATTCTTCCTGGCCTCCCAAAGGTAAGCTCTTTATCTCGAATACTTTTCTTGCTAGACTTACCCATTCTTACGCTTTCAGATCTATAATAATTATTTCTCTGGGAAATCACCTTTTTTATAGCCTTATTTACTCTTTTATTTAAGACTTCATCCTTTACACTATTATAGCTATCCTTAACCAGTTCTAAATCTTCTGCTGGAGAATCTGCTATAAGTCTTAAATTCCTGCCCTTTATTACATATTCTAGTCCTTTCTCAGTTTCATTAATGTCAATTATTTTAAAGGTAATATCTTTACCATAGGATTTTCTAACAACTGTATCACCTATTCTCATTGCCTCACTCCATAACTAATTCTCATTATATAATATGACTACTTTGCCATTAGGTGAAAAATAAGATATGGCTATTGACTGCTTTTGCAATTGATAGGAGAGCTTATAAAAAAGCTTGTTCTTAGAGCCAGGACCTCACAGAACAAGCTTTTTTTAGAAATTCACTTTCCTTAAATTTTATTAAATACTTTTAATTATCTTACACCCTTTCAGTGTAAATAAAACTTAATGCTGCTATTAAACATTTACCCTTTTGTTATTTCTTTTCCCTTTATTCCTTTTGATTAAATTCTTTTTTAAATTCTTCAATAAAGTTCAAGTAAGCAGTTTGTTCTTCTTTTAACTCATCAATTTTCTTATTAAAGGTGTTTTGTCCCCAGTTAACTTCATTGTAGTAATATCTGTTAGACAAGCGCCAGAATCTTTGTGGAAAAACTAAAAAGGCAAATAAGACTCTATACTCTTCTTCTTTTATGGGACTTACACTGTTATAAGAATCTATAATCAAGTTGCAGTATTCAATATTCCACTGTACCCTCTTTAAAACCTTAATTAAGAAGTTGGATACATCGTATATTCTTAACTCTCGTTTACAATAATCAAAGTCAATAACATTCACTTCATTATTCTTATCAATTATTATATTGTGATAAGTATAATCATGATGGCAAAAGTTCTTCTCTTCTTCTGCAATAGCACAAAGCTCTGCATATTTAGAATCACTTAAGATAGCCATTGCCCTTTTACCTAAATCCTTGTAGAATTGAACCTCTTTTATGTAGGAAAGGTCAAAGGCTGTCTTCATACTTCTTTTCCGAGCCATATCCCTCATTCTATCAAAGGACTTAATTCTTTTCTCCATCAAATGAGGCCATCTACCTAAGTCTGTTTTTAACTTACTATTTTCAGGAGGTTCATATCCTCTTGAAGATAGATGAAGCATTGCAAGGCTTTTCGCTGCTAATGCCAAGTCTTCTTTGCTCTGGAAATTGCACTCTCTGCCATCTATCCATGTTGAAAGTGTATAAATATCTTCGTTAACCAGAGCATATGGTGCGCCTTCAGTGTTTAGAAAATATCTATCTACATTTGTAAAACCATTGTTAATTAAATGTTCCTTTGCAGCATATACAAATAACAGTTTTTGAATACCATAATTGATTTTCTTTAAGCATCTGACACCCTTGTCTGTTTTTAAATAATACACTCCCTTATTAGGCTTTATACTTTCGATTTTAATGTCAAACTGCCTTTCAATCTCAAATTCTCTCATCATCGCTATCACCTCCCATCTAATCTATATGAAACTTGTTTTGTATTTATTAACACTTTCTTTTTATATTTGGAGTATTTATGTATTTTTGTCGCAAAATTCAGGGACTGCTAATATAATAAATTAAGACCATTATGAAAGGATTATCCACAATGAAAATTGGAATTGACGGAAGAGCTGCAAAGTGGTATAGAGGAACAGGCATAGGTAACTACACCTATCAAGTAATCAATTCTTTAAATCAATTGGATACTTGTAATAATTATTTGTTATTCATGCCAGATAAGTGCCGTAACGATATAAACTTTAATAAAAATTTTAATGTCCGTAATATTGGGGAAAATAGCGGTAACGGATTCTGGAATGAGGTTAATATTCCTAATATTCTTCATTATAATGAAGTAGAATTGTATCATGTCCCACAAAACGGAATAGGATTACCTATGGATAAGCCCTGCAAAATGGTAATAACTCTACACGATATAATACCTTATAAGATGCCGGAGACTGTGGGACCAAGCTACTTGAAAATATTCCTTGAACAAATTCCTAAAATAGTCCCTCAATGTGATGGTATAATAACAGTTTCGAATTTTTCCAAGGAAGATATTATGAGAGAGTTTGACTATCCCGGAGAAAAAATTTTTGTAACCCATCTGGCTCCGGAAGATATATATAAACCCAAGGATAAAAGGTTCAGTAAAGGGTTAATAAATAAATTATATGGAATTGAAAATGACTACATCCTTTATATAGGCGGCTTTAGTCCTAGAAAAAATATTATAGGCCTCATAGAGGCTTTTAGCAAGCTAGTATTAAAGCATAAAAAAGATATAAAACTTGTTATAGCAGGGAAGAAAGGTTTATCCTATGAAAGATACAGGAATAGAGCAGAAAGCTTAGGAATTCTTGATAAAGTACTATTTCCTGGTTTTATACCTATTGAGCACCTCCCCTTCCTATACAGCGCAGCGGAATTATTTGTTTACCCTTCCTTCTATGAAGGTTTTGGCTTGCCACCAGTGGAGGCTATGGCTTGCGGCACACCAGTTATAGCTTCAAACACTACGTCTATTCCAGAAATAGTTGGCAACAACGCTCTTCTAATAAATCCTTGGGATACAGAAGAACTCTTTCAAGCTATGTTAAAAACACTAGAAGATAGTAGCTTAAGAGAAAGTCTTATTACAAAAGGATTTATACGATCATCAGAGCTCAGTTGGGATAAGACCGCTTTGCACACCTTAAAAGCCTATAATAAAATAATTAATTTTCACTAGAAAAAGATACCGCAAAGCTACCTTTATGGAAGTAAGCGGTATCTTTTTAATTTAATCCTTAAAAAATTAATTTTTTAAAATTTATTAATTTTTTAAAAGGTATATTCACAACTTATGTCGAATAATATTTAACCGAGGAGGGATATTAATGAAAAAACATAAATTTATAAGTTCTATTATTTGCTTTCTCTTTGCATTTACCAGCATACTATTTTCTTTTCCTGGTTTGCAATCGGTTGCAAAGGCTCCAAGCAAAGTGAAACTAACTATCCATTATCGCAGACTGGATAATAATTATACCGATTGGAATCTGTGGATCTGGCCAGATGGTGGCGATGGAAATTCCTATGAATTTACCGGAGAGGATGATTACGGAAAAATTGCAACAGTAGAGTTAACAGATATTCCGGAAACCGGTAAAATTGGCTTTATCGTTCGTGAAGGAGACTGGAAAAACAAAGACGTAGATAAGGACAGATTTATCACAGACATACCTGATGATGGTGTTGTCGAAATTTGGCTACTTCAAGGTGAAGAGAAAATATACATGGCCAAAGAAGATGTTGAATTAGGTGGTAAGATAAAAACTGCCTACATAGATGATTTTAATTTAATAAACGTTACCTTAAATACGCCTGCTGAATTAACAGGTAAAGACAATGAAGGTTTCTCTGTTAAGGCAGGAGATAAGGATATTCCTATTAAAGAAGTAACTAGCACTGATAATAAAGAAGACCTATCTAGCAAGTTTAAAATAACTTTAGCTGAAGAGTTAGATCTAGGAGATACAGTTACAGTATATAAGGAAGACTATACTGAAAAGCTTGCTATTTCCGGAAAAATTATGGGCAGCAAAAAATTCAATGAGATGTTTTATTATTCAGGAGATGACTTAGGTAATGTCTACAGTAAGGACAAGACAAAGTTTAGAGTATGGGCTCCTTTAGCTTCTGAAGTAAAACTATTAACTTATGCCAAGGCTGAAGATAATGATCCTAAAGAAGAAATAAATATGACTAAGGCTGAAAAAGGAACTTGGACTGCAGAAATATCTGGGGACCAGGATGGTTTAATCTATACTTATAAAGTTAATAACGGTGGTGAATGGACTGAAGCTGTTGACCCTTACGCTAGAGCAGTTACTATTAACGGTAATAAAGGGGTTGTAGTTGACCTAGACTCTACTGACCCTGAAGGATGGAAGGGAAACAAGAAGCCAAAGCAAAAGGATATTATGGACACCATAATATACGAATTACATGTTAGAGACTTCTCCTCTTTCAAAGACAGCGGAATGACAAACCCTCGTACTTTCTTAGCATTCTTACCTAAGGATACAAAGGGTCCTAATGGAGCTTCTACAGGTTTAAGCTACCTAAAGGAATTAGGTATTACACATGTACAGTTACTTCCAATATACGACTATGCTACAGTAGATGAAACTAATCCAACTGCAGCTTATAACTGGGGTTATGACCCTAAGAACTATAACGCAGTAGAAGGAAGTTACTCTACTGATCCTGCAGATCCAAAGGCAAGAATTAGAGAGTTAAAGCAAGCTATACAGGCAATGCACGATGAAGATTTGAGAGTAATAATGGACGTTGTTTACAATCATATGTACGACGCTAATACATCAAACTTTAATAATATCGTTCCAGGTTACTATTTTAGAAAAAATGCCAGTGGCGGATGGGCAAATGAATCTGGCTGTGGTAATACAATTGCTACAGAAAACGCTATGGCAAGAAAGTTTGTTATTGACTCAGTAAAATACTGGGCTACAGAATATAACCTTGATGGATTTAGATTTGACCTAATGGGCCTTATGGACGTTACTACAATGAACGAAGTGAGAACTGCCCTTGACCAAATCGATAAAAGTATATTTATTCACGGTGAAGGTTGGAATATGGGAACTACCCTTACCGATGAAGAAAAGGCTATCCAAAGAAATGCTAAAGTTCTTAAAGGTATAGGTTTCTTCAACGATACTATTAGAGACGGTATAAAAGGTAGTGTATTCAACCAATCAGAAGCAGGCTGGATAAACGGAAATTACTCCCGTAAGACAGATGTTATAAAAGGTATAGTTGGAGCTATTAAATATAACGATAAGATATCAACTTGGGGTGAAGGAGTAGAACCTTATCAGTCCACTAACTATTCAGAAGCTCACGATAATAATACTTTATGGGATAAATTAGCCTTCACAAATCCAGATGATTCAGAAGAGGATAGAAAGAAGATGCACAAGATGTCATCTGTTATAGTTCTTACCTCTCAGGGTATTCCTTTCATCCACGCTGGACAAGAATTCTTAAGAAGCAAGGATGGAAATCCAAACTCCTATAATGCATCTGAAGAAATTAACACCTTAAACTGGCAGACAAGAGCAGAAAATGACGATATGGTGGAATACCACAAGGGTTTAATAAAACTAAGAAAAGCTCATCCTGCTTTCAAGATGCCTACTGCTAAAATGATAAAAGAAAACCTTAAATTCTTTGAGGATACTCCAGATACCCTTATTGCTTATCAAATTAACAACAATGCTAACGGAGATAAGTGGAACGATATAGTTGTAGCTTTCAATGCTGATACAAAACCACAAACTATTACTCTACCAAAGGAAGGCAAATGGAACATTGTTGTTGATGGAGAAAAAGCTGGTGTTGAAACCTTAAAGGTAATTGAAGGCGACACTTACGAAATACCTGCACTAAGTTCAGTAGTTATGTACTCAGGAACAAAGTCTGCTGCTAACAACCCTCTAATCTGGGCTCTAGCATGTGTAGGCTTAGCAGTATTAGTTGGAGCATTTATAGCTGTAAAAAAGGTTAAAGCTAAAAAAAATTAAAGATTAAATATTGATCTCCATAAAACCTTCATAATATAAAAGTAAAAAAGTATGCCCTTAAACAGGCATACTTTTTTATAATTGAGCTATAATCAAGACTAAAATTAATCTTATTCGCAAACCCTATCTAGAAATTTAGCTAAAAACTCATCTCTATCCTCTTTATA
>FZPS01000088.1_pt190 | contig 97744 bp, 87 predicted proteins | sample 1817821 | NCBI WGS metagenome assembly FZPS01 (sample SAMEA104158645, study PRJEB21678) | metagenome | place: Germany | collected 2015-04-21
CAGCCGATAGCTGTCCACGAAGCAGCCTGAACCGAATTGCCCGCTCAAATGGGGCGGATGGCCGATCAATGCATTCGTAGGCTGCAAGTGATACAGATATGGCCGGTTCACGCGGCTCGAATGAGGCCCCGGGAACCACAACCGGCAGCATGGATGCTGACGGCGCTGGTCCCGAGCCATGGACGGCGAGTGACCTGCGCCCTCATTGGAGCAAGTGAGCCAGCCAATAGCTGTCCACGAAGCAGCCTGAATGCTGATCGGCCATCCGCCCCCTCACTCTTCGATCAGTTCATCTATAGGCGCACCAGGCGGTACTATAGGAAATACCTTCTCATCCTTATCTATCACAAAATCTATCAGCACCGGCCTGTCCTTCGATGCCAGCGCCCTCTCGAATGCAGCATCCACTTCCTCCGGCTTCGTCACTCTTATGCCAACAGCACCGAAAGCCTCGGCAAGGGCAACAAAATCCGTACCCCTGTCAATGGTGGTAGCTGAATACCTTCCGCCATAGAACAACTGCTGCCACTGTCTGACCATCCCAAGCACACTGTTGTTCAGTATGGCTATGACCACGGGCAGCTTGTACTCCACTGCTGTGGCAATCTCGGTGCAATTCATGCGGAAGCTGCCGTCTCCAGCTATATTTATGACCTTGGCATCCGGTCTTCCGATCTGAGCTCCTATGCACGCTCCCAGGCCGTAGCCCATTGTACCGAGCCCGCCGGATGAAATGAACTGCCTCGGTTTGCTATATTTGTAGTATTGCGCTGCCCAGAGCTGATTCTGCCCTACCTCGGTGGTTATGATCGCCTCGCCCTTCGTGATCTCGTACAAACGCTCCACTATATAATGAGGCTTAAGCGTGCCATTCTCTTCATACCTCAGAGGGTACTGCTCCTTCCACTCATCTATCTTTCTGTTCCAGTCGGTATCTCTGCGGGCTTCCACCTTTTCGGCAAGGAGCCTGAGTATTTCCTTGATATTGCCCACAAGTGGATAATGGACAGTTATGTTTTTCCCTATTTCAGCCGGGTCTATGTCGATATGCATGATCCTGGCATTGGGTGCGAATCTGCTGACATTACTGATGACCCTGTCGCTGAATCTCGCGCCGATGGCGATAAACAAATCCGCTTCGGAAACAGCCGTATTGGATGTCCTGGTGCCGTGCATCCCCACCAGGCCCATGAACAGCCTGTGGTCTCCGGGGAATGAACCCAGTCCCATCAATGTGGTCGACACAGGTATCCCTGCTTTCTCTGCCAGTGCCTGAAGTTCCCTGTTCGCTCCTGATATGGATACGCCCCCTCCGGACAGTATCACAGGTCTTTTGGCCGAGTTGATGGCGGCCGCCGCTTCCTCCAGATCCGATTCCTTCACAGATAGCGGTACGGCTTCACCCATGACTGGCTCCCTGGGCTCGTACTCAGCAAAGGCAGCGGTCACATCCTTGCATATGTCTATGAGGACTGGTCCCGGCCTGCCCGAGGATGCTATCCTGAATGCATCCCGCACTGTATCCGCCAGTTTGTTTACATCCTTTACGATATAATTGTGCTTTGTTATGGGCATTGTGATCCCCGTTATGTCAACTTCCTGGAAAGAATCCTTCCCAAGCAGTGACGTTGCCACCTGGCCTGTTATCGCCACCATCGGCACCGAATCCATGTAAGCCGTAGCTATACCGGTCACCAGGTTCGTGGCACCAGGCCCCGAAGTAGCTATGCAGACACCTGTCTTCCCGGTTGCGCGGGCATACCCGTCAGCCGCATGAGATGCTCCCTGTTCATGCGAAGTGAGTATATGCCTGATCTCATCCTTCGCCTTATACAGTGCGTCATAAATATTGAGCACGGCACCGCCCGGAAATCCGAAAATAGTGTCCACTCCCTGCTCCTTCAGGCACTCTATCAATATTTCAGCTCCTGTCAGTCTCATATGCTACCTCCATCTATACTTCCTGATTTGTCCGCTGCTGCGGTTTCCCGGCTGTCTGTACGACCCGGGACAGACCGTTACTTCAGTACCGCACCGGTACTTGCCGATGTCACCATCCTCGCATACCTGCCCAGATAGCCGGTCGTGACTCTGGGCTGCGGTGGTTTCCACTCAGCCATCCTTCTTTCCAGTTCTTCCTCCGGCACTTCGGCATTGAGCCTTCCTGCGGGTATGTCAATGCTGATGATGTCTCCGTCCCGGACAGCCGCTATCATACCGCCTTCCATCGCTTCAGGGGACACATGTCCTATGGATGCTCCCCTGGATGCTCCGGAAAACCTTCCGTCTGTTATCAGGGCCACTGTTGTGTCGAGGCCCATGCCAGCTATGGCAGAAGTCGGGCTGAGCATCTCCCGCATCCCCGGTCCGCCCTTCGGCCCTTCATATCTGATAATGACCACATCACCGGACCTGATCTGTCCCTCATAGATGGCTTTTATGGCATCTTCTTCGGAATCGAATACTCTGGCCGGTCCCCTGTGAACCAGCATCTCATCAGCTACAGCAGATCGCTTGACGACTGCACCATCCTTTGCTATATTGCCCCGCAGTACAGCGATACCGCCTGTGGCACTGTACGGTTCATCTATGCTCCTGATCACATTGGTATCAGTCACTCTGGCATCCTTGATATTTTCCCATATCGTCTTGCCTGTGACAGTGATGAGGTCAGTATGCAGCAGGTTCTTCTTCGAAAGTTCATTCATGACAGCCTGGACGCCGCCTGCCATGTAAAGATCCTGCACATGATGAGGTCCGGCAGGTGCCAGCCTGCACAGGTTGGGTACTCTCGCGCTGATCTCATTGACTATGTCCAGATTGATCTTTATCCCGGCCTCATTGGCTATAGCGGGCAGATGCAGGACCGAGTTGGTGGAGCATCCCAGTGCCATGTCCACTGTCAGGGCATTTTCGAATGCCTTTTCCGTCAATATGTCCGAAGGTCTGATCCCCTTTTCGACAAGCTCCATCACTTTCATCCCGGCCTGCTTAGCAAGCCTGATCCTCTCGGCATAAACCGCAGGTATTGTCCCGTTGCCCGGCAATCCCATTCCGAGCACTTCAGTCAGGCAGTTCATGGAGTTGGCTGTGAACATCCCGGAACAGGAGCCGCAGCCCGGACATGCTATATCCTCGTATTCAAAGACTTCCTCCTCCGTCATCGTTCCGGCCTTATAAGCGCCAACGGCTTCGAAAACGCTGTTCAGATCCAGATACACATCATTTTTTTTCAGCGACAGCATCGGGCCTCCGCTGATCACGATACAGGGCACATCGATCCTCGCCGCAGCCATCAGCATGCCAGGCACGATCTTGTCGCAGTTGGGTATGAAGACCATACCATCGAAGCTGTGGGCAAGTCCCATTGCTTCACATGAATCGGCGATCAGCTCCCTGGATGCCAGTGAATATTTCATCCCTATATGTCCCATGGCGATGCCGTCGCAAATGCCTATGCTCCCGAATTCCACCGGAGTACCGCCTGCCATCCTGATGCCTGCCTTGACAGCTTCGGCTATCCTGTCCAGATGCATATGCCCCGGGACAATCTCATTCTTTGAATTGACCACGCCTATCAGCGGCCTTCTGATCTCCTCGTCCGTATATCCCATTGCCTTGAAAAGCGCCCTGTGCGGTGCCCTTTCAATTCCTTTCTTGACTATGTCACTTTTCATGATAACTACCTGCCTTTCTATCAGAAAAACACCACAACGGTATTCCATTAGTTTATTAAAATAGCCGGAATGCGCTATCCCGGCTGTTTAATAAAGATATTGTACTACTTTGACCTATATTATGTCTATAAATTAATACAAAAAGGTCAGAAGCGTTCATTTTTTTATATGTGGAGGTACAATATACGTTAACCGCGCTGGTATGCTGCAGTGTATGCGCCAACGCTCCCTCCGTCCTCTGCCGCCGCAGTATCAGATGCGATTTACGCTGCCACCGGAGGGAACAACAGACTGATTATGAAATTGTTCCTGTAAAACCCTGATGCGATCAGCGACGACTCTATCCCATTGAAAACAGGCGCGAAACCCGGGTTCGAATTGAAGAGAGTCAATACCGCAAACAATATGTAGACTGCAAGTATGCCCTGAAACGCTCCCAATATCAGACCGCCGATCTTATTCACCTGCTTGAAGACGGGCAATTGGGCTATGCCGCGCAGCAGCCTTCCTATGATGATAAACACGAATTTGAGTATGATGAAAACAATGATCAGGCTCAAAACAGAAACGATAAGGCCTGTCAGCCTATGCCCCACAGCTTCCAGCATACTGGTGACATCCAGTATCTCGGACGGCGGCGGCAGGCTGCTCAGCACTGATGACCTGAAAATCTCCGGAAGCGGGATCGCCCCCAGCATCTGTTCCGCCCCCTGAGCACCGGCTTCTGTGATCTGCGGAGATGACAAGGCATTCCGGCTCCAGACTTCAAGATTGTTTACGATGGCTCCCTTGATGGTCCCGAATAGTGGTGTTTTTTCAAGCAAGCCTGCCAGCACAGGTGCCAGCTTGATGGATAAGAATAAACATGCCACATACGATACAAGCCTGTAGACAGACATGATAAAACCCTTGAAGAGTCCGATGAGCGCAAACACTCCGATGATGCCTATTACGACAAAGTCACTCCAGTTCATATCTTTACCGCCTTTCTGTTCCCGGGGAACTTGTTTGTCAGTCTATAGCTATGACAGTGATCTCGCCTGCCGTGATCACTGCTGCCTGTTTCCTGTCAAAAAGGTGTACATGCTGTATTTTTTCGCCCGCATTGTATATATGGGTGTTGATCCCCCGCTCATTGAAAAAATATACCATATCGTCAGTGTAGACGGAAACCATCCCCCTGACGCCATCCAGACCTTTGGGAATACCCTGCAGCTTCACCGAGACATCCTTTTTGCCATCTGCAGTGTAAATGCTCAGCACTGCGCCATCATCCTCATGTGCAGCCACCGCGAGGCGACCGTCTCCGACGGTGCTTGCACCTGCTACGCTTCTGAACTGTTCCTTCCATCTCACTTTCCCGGCAGGGTCAATGCAGGCGGCGGCACTGTCTCCAACTGCAAATATGCTGTCATCCCTGTTGAACCAGAAAAGGGGCAGAAGCTCGCCGGAGGAATCGAATGAAACCTCTGCCAGTTCTTTCCCTTCCATGTCGTAAAACTTGTATCGTGAATATGGCCCGGCAGCGCCCGTAGCAACCGCCGACAGCACAAGGTGCTTCTTTGATGGTGATACGCCTGCAGAGACAGCGAAGTCAGCGGCTATTATCTTGCGGAAAAGCTCGACGCCATGTGATTCGTACACCCTTATCACATTATTGTCCCTTTTGGCCGATGTAATCACTGTCACATACCCGCCATCGCTTATATCCGCATTAAGGATGGCAGTGTCCGTTTTGTCCTGCCAGCGTATCGAATCGCCGTCCATGACACATATCTCCGTGGAGCCGGCATTGGCAAGAAGGATCCTCGATCCGCTGGTCCTTACTATGGGGTCCTCAAACTCGATACCTTCTGACCTCAATATCCCGCCTTTCTTATCAAGGAACAGGACTCCGCTTCTGCTGCACTTCACGATATTTCCCCTGTGCAGAGTAAAAACGGGCTTATCTCTTATGTCAAACACGAAGGAGTACAGGACCTCAGCAACCTTTGCCTCTCTTTCCTCCGAACCTGTGAGCCTGAGCATCATTTCCCGCGGATCGATGGACGGGTCCAGACTGCGCTGCCAGCTGAAAACCGCTACAGCAACAATACACAGGAACAGCATCAGTGCCGATATGATGCCGGCTGTACGTTCCCGCGGCGCCGGCCTGTCCTGCTCGGGGATATATTTCAAGAGACCACCTCAGCTTTGCACTCCCAATGACTTTGTTACAAACCATTTTACCATATAAATCAAGCCATTGAAAGACAGACCAATGCTGTAGCGACCTATCCTCTGCCGACCGGGAAGCGCCTGTCCGCCCGTCTGCCCTCACGGCTCACCGGTCCGGACAACAGCCCCTGCAGTCCTGTGACGAGTATCACGATAATCATGAACAGGCCAAGCCAGCCGAAAGCAGGGTATATCAGAGATATGAGCCTGGAAAACCCAAGTGTCGACAGAGGCACTGCACAGGCACACAGAAGCATGGCGACGATCCTTTTATCGACTCTGAACAGGTTGCCGGCCCTGTCTGAGAAGCAGAAACCGGAAGTTACAGCAGACACCAGCATCGCAAGCCATAGCAGTACACTGTAGAGCCATCCCGCCGATGAACTGATACTGTGCAGTATATCCAGCAGCGGTATTTCCCTGTCAGCCGCTGAAGGATAGAACAGAAAAATGACGGTGTTGATCACAATTGCTGCCACCGTCAGTACAACTCCCCCAAGTATGCCTGCCGCGAATGCTGTCCTGCGTGTCTTCAGATACGGCAGCATGCTGCACAACATCATGACAGAGAGTATGCTGTTGTAGCTGACGTAGAGGAGCGATGAAAAGAACCAGTTCTTCGTGATGCGCGAAATGTATACTGTAATGCTGAAAACCGGGGATTCCTTCATGATGATGATATAGAGGCCTGTAAGGATGATCCCTGCTGTGAGCACAGGTGTGAGTACTGAACTGAAAACGGAGATGCCTTTTATGTTCGTCATTATCAAAAAAGTACAGATGATCCCCATTATCAACACTGCACTTTTGAATTTTATCCCGGTCAACTGTGCCAGTATCTGCCCCGAGCCTGCAGTCATGATACTGTACATGCAGAAAACGAACACAGTCGCTGCTGTTTCGATGATCCAGCCCAGCCGCCATCCAAAAACAGGGAATATGAATTCCTCATAGTTTCTTATCCGCTCACTGTAGACCTTGTCGAGAACGATACAGCCTACTGCGCTGAAAAGAATGCCTGCCAGCAATATCCCCCAGAACCCGCCTGTCTTATAAGCAGAGAAAAACTGCATGATCTCCTGCCCTGATGCAAATCCCGCACCTATTATGCTCGCCGCATATATGCCCGCGACCCTGAGTGTATTCCTGAGCTCATCACGCATAAAAAACAGCTCCGGCCATAGAATCCATCAGTTCATTCTATGTCGGAGCCGCTTTTCAAATTACTTTATTATTCAGCTATTTCTCCTGCTCAGCCAGGAAATCCATCAGGGTATCCAATGCCTGCTTCATTCCCTCGATGCCGAAGTCCACCTTATTCTTTCTCTTTACAAGCACTCCTGCGTATTCGCCATTCCTTACCACGTAGTAGAAGTTTTCATCCCGAGGTATGAATTCCACCTTCATGGTTCCGTCCTTGAGTGTGTAGACCACCGTTATGTCAGCCTCTTTACCTGACGGGTCGCCGTCTGTATCGATTTCGTCGATACTGATGCCAATAAGCGCCTGATAGAATTTCCTGAACGGTTGTTTGCCGTCTTCGTCCTTGCCGCTGGCATCGATGCCATCCACATAGAATTTGTCTTTGTCATTGTCGGAATTGCCCTCTTCGTCCATATATACATCAAGCTCCATGTGGGTGGTTTTCCCGTCCATAGTCAGATCGATCTTTTCCACCTGGTTGATATTCACAATATAGGCAAAGACACTGACGATTTCCTTCAGAGGCTTGTCGAGGAAGGTAAACGGATTTATGTCTATGGTGAATACTTCGTCGTTTCCTTCGAGCTTTGCGAATATCGCCGACCGGTTCCTGTCCTCACGGCCCATCTGAAGCTTTACCTCACCGGTGACTTCTGTGCTGAACACCAGCTCATATGTCGGTTTGTCCAGCCCGTATACTGAAAGATCCGCGGGTTTGTCCTCGACGAATTCCACGATCGTAGTGTCAGCAATGGCTTCAAGCATCGGGTAGAAGGATGTTTCATTCAGATTTCCGCTTATCGGTGTCAGCATATTCCATGTATCCCCATCCTTTTCGGACATAAATACAGTCTGACCCTTTCTGTTCATGCCGAAGCTGTCTATATCATCTACGGTTATATCAAACAGCTGTTTGGTCCTCATGCTGTTTCTTCCCGAAACGAGCTTATCGCCGGTATAGCTGCCTATCACACATACTCTGTTCGTTCCACTGGCCTTAACATAGTATCCGCCTCCGGTAGGTGTCTTGCTGCCGATCTCTATTGTCACAGAGGTACCGTCCTTCGCCTTTATCGTGGCAAAGGCAGGATCGTCAAGCCCATATATGGAAAGGTCCTGTGCATCCTCTTCCACAACCTTGTCGACAACGATAGAGGCAGAATTGATAACGATGCTGCTCAATGCCGACGGATCGTATCTCAGGTCCGTGGGAACAGAAAGAGCCCATTCATCATCCTTCCTGATGATCACGAAGGTGCCTTCCTTGTTTTCCAGCGTAACAGACTCTATATCGGTGGAGATATAATCTGCCAGCTTCTCATATTCCCTGGGCTGACTCAACGGCTCATTGGCCTTTTTATTTCTGATCAGAAAGTATGCACCGGCAAGAAGCGCAACTATGACCAACAGAATAATCGCATTCCTGTAAAACTTCATAAATGACGCCTCCTCAAATATACCATCAGACCTGTACCGAATATCAGAAGCGGGAACACTACCACAAGCACCCCTGACATTACAGAAACCTGCCGCTGCGTAATGTTGAACCTGTTTACATCAAAGCTCTTGGTAGGCACTATTATCTCATCTTTGATCTCTACCATCCAGCTTATGGCCGACATGAAGAAGTTGATGTTGCTGAAGTAAAAGTCGCCATAAACCTGGTAGGCGTAATCGTTGACAAAAGTGGAGTTGCCCATGACGATTATTTTCGAGGGCTTCTCTCCGCCCTTATAGTCCACCGCCACCGCCAGTTCAAGAGGCCCTGGCAGATCGTCTCCACGTGACTTGTTGACCATCTCGCCTACTGCGCTGTCACTGGTGCTTATCAGCGAAGTATGTGTTATATACTGTTTCTCGTTCTTCAAAATGCTTATGCTCCTGCAGTTGGTCAAAAACGTGTTGAATGCCCTGGGTACGATGGAGCTGGACTTCACATCCACCACCAACGTATACGGATCCTGGGGCAGATGCCTGCTCTCATCGGTTTCCCTGACCTTGTCATAATTGAGCTCAAGGTTGAACTTATTGAGCAGCTTGTTCAGTTCCTCGAATGAGGGATCGTTTTCAAGATAGTCGAACATGAAAATGGCCTTGCCCCCATTGTGGAAGTAGTTTTCCAGCACATCCCTCTCAGAGTACGAAAAGTCTCTTCTGGGCGACGCAACAACCACAAGCTCTGCATCTTCAGGTACCTGTTCCACTGTCATGAGATTGATCTTTTTCACGAGGATATTGTTCTTTTCCAGGTATTCCTTCAGATTCCTGTATTGGAAGTCCACATCGCTTTCATCATGACCTTCCGTGAAGTAAATGACGGGAGTATACTCCGACGTCACATATTTGATCGCACCGGTAAATCCCTGCTCAGCATTGGAACCGGTAATGTACTGGCTGAATGAGTACTGATCGAATTCCATCTGGAAAAGGTCATAGTAATCCAGTTTCTTTTTCTTTTCGACGCCGTTGACCACGCTTTTGACAACGAAGTTCGTTGAGCGAAGGTTCATTGTGTTGTCAGGATCCAACTGATTGATTATCCCCGGATTCCTGTCCGGATCTATATATCTGACCGTGACACGCGGACTTTTGGCGTACAGGCTCAGCAGATCCGTCACCTGCTTGTACTCACTGCCGGAGGATACGACTGCATCATCGAACAGGCCGATGATCTCCACATCGCTATCCAGTTCCTTCAGTATGTTCTCCGTGGTTTCCGAAAGAGAGAACAGTTTGTTTGGCGTCAGATCCAGCTTCAGATCCAGCAGCCCCACAAGAAGATTCAGTACGATAGCCATAACTATGACTGCGGCTGTTATGATGGCTGCATTCGTGCCGTATTTCAGGCTTTTTTTATTTAAAAGATTTTTGATTTTATTCTTATCTGTTTTTGCCATTTATATCACCCCTGACTCCAGCGTCTTTTTTCGATTACTCTTATCGTAAGGAACAGAAATACTGCGGTAAAGCTCAGGTAGTAAACTACAGGGCTGAGACCCAGTATGCCCCTGTTGAAATCCTCGTATCTCGACAGGATCGAGAACCAGCTCAGCAGCTTCGATGCGAAACCGCCTACTACATTGCTCATACTGTCCGCCAGCCACATTATCAGGAGTGATGCATAGCTGATGATAACAGCTATGACCTGATTCTCAGTCAGTGAGGAGGCAAAAACACCGACAGCGATATATGTTGCCCCCAGGAGCATGAATCCGATGTAACCGCCTATCAGCTGCACCGTGAATTTGGCACCAAATGCCAGCTGCACTATCGGATATACGAAAGTGAGCACGGTCATCACTGCGAATACAAAATATACGGCAAGGAATTTCCCTATGACCATCGAAGTGATGTTCACGGGCGAAGTGATCAGCAATACCTCCGTGCCATGCTTGCGGTCCTCTGCCAGGATCCTCATGGTGAGCACCGGTATCACCACAATCAGTATGAATCCCATCGTAGCAAGGGTATCATTGAAATCACCGTAACCATATCTCAGATATGGAAGGAATATTATCGATGTCAGCAAAATAAACAGGCCTATGAGTATATAAGCCATGGGAGAGTAAAAATAGGACTTGACTTCTTTCCAGAATATCGCTGCCATACGTCAAACGACCTCCTTTTCCTGTGTCACTATTTGCAGGAATATATCTTCAAGGCTCAGGTTGAGACTCTTCAGCTCGATTATCGGATGCCCCAGCTTGGCCATGGCAAAGAAAAGGGGCTTTCTTATATCCACTTCCTTGTCGGATTCGATAACGTAGCTTATTGCCTCATTGTCCTTTTCTGATGCTGCCTCGACATACTTGACACCGTAAATCCCCCTGATGGCATTTTCCACAGAATTTCTGGGGCCTGCTATGGTAGCCGTCAGCTTCGAAGCTGAGCCGAGACCCTTAGACAGGTTTTCAGGTGTATCGATGGCTGCAATCTCGCCCTTATTGATGATGACTATCCTTTCACAAACAGCACTGACTTCAGGAAGGATGTGTGAGCTGAGGATAATGGTATGTTCCTTACCCAGAGCCTTTATCAGCTTCCTGATCTCGATGATCTGCTTGGGGTCGAGACCGACGGTAGGCTCGTCAAGTATGAGAACGTCAGGGCTCCCCACGAGAGACTGTGCAAGACCGACTCTCTGCTTATAACCCTTTGAAAGATTTTTGATGAGTCTGTTTCTGTGGTCTCCTATCTTCACAAGCTCCATGATGTCGCTTATCTGGCTTCTCTTTTGTTTCTTGTCCACCTTTTTAAGATCAGCCACAAAGTTCAGATAATCTATGACTGTCATGTCCATGTAAACCGGAGGCTGCTCAGGCAGATAACCTATGCGTTTCTTGACTTCTTTCGGCGATTCCAGGATATCATATCCGCACACCCTCACAGTTCCCTCGGTGGACGGTATGTAACCTGTAATGATATTCATCGTGGTGGTTTTGCCCGCTCCGTTCGGGCCGAGGAAACCCAGTATCTCACCTTTTTCGACGGTGAAATTCAGATTGTTCACAGCCTTTATCTGACCGTATTGTTTGGTCAGGTTCTGTATTTCTATCATCTTTTCCCCTCCTGCAATAAACGTCGTATTGACACATTGCGCCAATACAATTATGAGAGATACATTTTAATAAATTATGAACAATTTGTTAAAAAGCATCCATAATTTGCGAAAGCCAAAAATGCCCTGTCTTCGGACATTTCAGGCTTTACTAATTATATAGTTTTTGTAAATGCATTTCAAGGAATTTTTAGACGGCAGGAAAACCCAACCAGCCCTGAAAGCGTCTGTCACCGGCGACGAGGCGTGAACAGGCTGGCCAGGACAGGTGCCAGAAAGGACAGTCCACCAGCGATCATCCACTCGCTCAGTCCCAGCGGGACTGTTTTGAAAACATTCCGCAGTACCGGGATATATACGACACAGAGCATCATGATCAATGAGCATATAACTGCAAAGACCAGGTAAATATTGCTGAACAGCGGTATCTGAAAAATATTCCGTGTTTCCGATTTGCATTCGAATACATGTATGAGCTGTGACAGGACCAGGGTGACGAAAGCTCCTGTCCTGGCCAGGCCGACATCGGCTGTATGCCAGAGCAGCGTTGCATAGACTGCCAGAGTTGTCAGACCTATCATGATGCCTCTGGCAATGATCAGACCGGCAAGGCCATGTGAAAAAATGCTCTCATCGGGACTTCTGGGTTCGCGCCTCATAACATCCTTTTCGGGCGGATCGAAACCGAGTGCTACTGCCGGCAAACCATCAGTCACCAGGTTGACCCACAGTATCTGTATGGGCAGCAGCGGCACAGGCAGTCCTGCCAGCATGCCGAGGAACATGGTCAGTACTTCGCCCAGATTGCATGACAGCATGTATCTGATGAACTTCCTTATATTGCTGTAGATGACCCGTCCCTCCTCTATCGCGGCGACAATGGTGGCGAAATTGTCATCCATCAGCATCATCGACGATGCCTCCTTCGTCACATCAGTGCCGGTCCTGCCCATGGCGATCCCGATATCTGCCTCCTTGACAGCAGGAGCATCATTCACGCCGTCACCGGTCATGGCCACGATGCTGCCCAGCCTTTTGAGCACTCTTACTATCGTCAGCTTGTGTTTGGGAGATACCCTTGCATAAACAGTAGTATTGGCAGCCGCCTCCTCAAGCGATCCTTCGTCCATAGAATCCAGCTCTTCACCTGTGATAACATTGTCTCCGTCTCTGTATATGTCGAGCTCCTTTGCAATAGCTACAGCGGTCAGCTTGTGGTCGCCGGTTATCATGACCGGCCTGATGCCTGCCATTTTGCACTTCATTACGGCTTCTGCCGCCTCCGGCCTGGGCGGATCGATCATGCCGGCGAGTCCGGCAAAAATGAGGTCAGACTCCAGTGATTCTCTTGTATACCTTTCATTCCCGAGTCTTTTATATGCAACGGCTATTACTCTCAGTGCGCCGGCGGCCATACGATCATTGGCCCTGAGTATCCTGGCCCTGTGTACATTGTCCATTTTCCTGACGATGCCGGCATTTTCAACCCTGCTGCACTTTTTCAGCAGCACGTCAGGAGCTCCTTTCGTGAATACATAGATTTCACCTTTTCTGTCGGCGCATACCACTGACATGCATTTCCTGTCCGAATCGAAGGGGAATTCATCTGTCCTGCGGTATACACTGCTGAGCTCGTCAAAGGTAAGGCCGGCTTTCCCTGCTGCCTCCATCAATGCCACTTCCGTCGGGTCACCTGTGAAGCTCTGCTTTTTATCCGCAGATGCGGGCTTTTTTCTGAAAGGCCCCGGTACAGTCTGCCTGTCACAGGCTGTTACGGCAGGTCTGGCGTTATTGCAGAGCGCTGCGATCTCAAGGACTTTCCTCAGGCTCCTGTCGGAGGCATCCAGAACTCTGCCGTTCATATGGAAATAACCTGCCGATTTTTTATCAAGATGTGCCCCGGGCCTTTTTTCATCCATTATCTCGATGATCCTGCCATCGGTATATATCTGCCTTACAGTCATTTTGTTCTGTGTCAGCGTTCCAGTTTTGTCTGAGCATACGACACCTGCACATCCAAGAGTCTCGACTGCAGGCAGCTTTCTGATCAGCGCATTCCTGCGCATCATCCTCTGGACACCCAGGGCCAGTGAAATGGTCACCAGCGCAGGTAGCCCCTCCGGCACAGCAGCAACGGCAAGGCTGATTCCTGACAGTAGCATGTTGAATACGTCTTCACCCCGCATAATGCCGACACCGGCTACCACAGCACATATGACGAGGCATCCTGTAGCAATGATCTTGCCAAGCTTGTCGAGCCTTTTCTGCAGCGGTGTCTGCTCCTGCTCTATGTTCTGAAGAAGATCCGCTATGCGCCCCATTTCCGTCTGCATTCCTGTGGCTGTCACAAGTGCTGTGGCTCTGCCAGCCGTTACACTGGTGCCCATGAATACTCTGCATTTATCATTTACCCTGAAGGGATCAGCGCCAGGTGATTTCGCGCTTTTTTCCACAGGGACCGACTCACCCGTCAGCAGGGATTCATCTGCCTGTATATTTGAACTGTCCAGCAGCACCGCATCTGCAGCGATCCTGTCGCCTGCCTCGAGGATGATGAGGTCTCCGGGGACTACCCGGTAGGCCGGTATACTGACCTGCCTTCCGTCCCTGATCACTTTTGCCTCGGGGGCAGTCAGGCTCTTAAGAGCTTCCATGGTCTTTTCAGTCCTGTATTCCTGTATGAAGCCCAATACAGCATTGAGAGTAACTATGGCGATGATCGTTGCAGCTTCGGTGATTTCCCCCATGAATGCAGATATGGCTGTGGATATCATGAGGATTATGACCATTATGTCAGTAAACTGACTTAACAGCAGTTTTACAGGAGACGCCTTCTTCCTGTCCGCCAACTGGTTAGGACCATGCTCGAGAAGCCTCCTTTCAGCCTCTCTCTGACTCAGGCCCGAAACTGAACCTGCATTTTCGTGGACAGCTCTCAGAATACTCTTCCCATGCAAATAAGACACCCCTTCTTCTCCGCATACAGATCAGTATATGTCCTATTTCTATTCAAAAGCGGCATGGATTAGACCATGCCGCTTCATGCGGATAAAAGCCCTGAATCATATGGATTTGTCTCAAACTGCGGGGTGCCTTATTCCTCGTATACCTTTCTGATGCCTTCGATGGCCTGTAAATCATTCAGAGTCTTTATGTCTATCGTAGTTCCGGGCATCTTCACAAGAAGCTTTATCATCTGCGCATTGTCCTTGCTTTTATATAACTGTATATTCCTGATCTCGATGCCGCTGCTTTCCAGCAGATTGGTGACCTGCCCGATCTGGCCGCTGACATTTTCGGATTCGACGATGAATGTCCTGTACCTGCTTCTCCTCGAAAAACGTATCTCTGCCTTTTTGAGAGTGATGAGAGTCAGGAATACGAATATCGTTGCTACAACTGCACCTGCATAGAAACCGCTCCCGACAGCTATCCCGACACAGGAGACCGCCCAGAGGCTTGCTGCCGTAGTAAGGCCCCGGACATTGAAGCCATCACGTATGATGGTGCCGGCCCCGAGAAAACCGATGCCGCTTATGACCTGGGCACCCAGTCTTGCAGGGTCCACTGCCGAAATGGAATACTTTCTGACCAGAAACTCTGAAGTGATCATAACCAGGGCAGAACCGGCGCATACGAGTATATGAGTCCTGAAGCCGGCAGGCCTGTTCGTGTTTTCCCTTTCATACCCGATGAAGCCGCCCAGCAGCACGGCAAGCAGCATTCTGGCAAATATCTCCAGCTCGAAAGGCATCATACCACCTCAGTTCCTGAATACTTTTCTCGGTATATAGAATCTGAAATTGTTCAGCATCTTCTCTGTGGGCTCAAAAATAACCAATGTCTTTTCACCGTTGTAGTTGAGCGTCACGAAATATGCATCCGGTGAATCCTTGGAGCTCGAAGCATCTATCCTGTTCCTGATGTTCTGTACCGACTGGTCGAAATGGCTGCTCTTTACCGGAGATACGATGTCGAATTCCCTGCAGTTTGCGCTGAATATCCTTTTCCTCTTCCTTTTGGATATTATCACGTCGATATCGAGATCGCCATTGGTCACTATATATTCATATTCGATATTCCGCGAAGTTATAAGTCTGTATCCCAGATATGCTATACCAGCCGCGACTATCAGACTCAGCCCCAGCTGTGCCAGTATCGGTATCGAAAGAACCACCATTATCAGCAGCGCTGCTGCGATGATGATACCTGCCGTAATAAGGTGGTCGGTCAGGGTTTTCTTTCTTGTCACGAGCTTTTCCATAAATATATCCATTCAAAATCCTCCCATATGGCAACCATATTGGTATAGTTGTGTATTCTGATTTTATCACACCATTAGCTGATTAACAATATTTCAGTGCTGTGGCGGCCTGTCCCCTGATATATCGATGACCACCACCTCAGGCGGATTGAATATCCTCGGCAGCCTTGGATTGTATGATACCCCGCGGCTGACTATGTGCGTCATGACACCATGGCGGTAAAGGCCTCCTGTATATTCGGGGAACAATCCCTGGTCAGGGGCGTATAAACCGTTGAGGATAAAGGGGATCCTCACCTGCCCGCCGTGGGAATGGCCGGACAGCACAAGATCAAAGCTGAACTCCCTGTATATGTCCACCAGCTCCGGCCGATGGGACAGCAGTATCTTGTAGCCTGGCTCAGTTTCAAGACCGTCGAATGCCTCATGCATTTCCTGCTCCCAGTCATACCAGATGTCCTTATGAAGCTTTATGTCCGGGTCATCGACACCGCAGATGATGATCTCTGCGCCATTGATGGTGATTTTCCTGTAATCGTGCTCCAATACCGTTGCTCCGTATCGTTTTATCATCGCCTTTATCCGGTCCGTTTCATATGACCAGCATTCATGGTTCCCTGAAACATAGAAAACAGGAGCAATGTCCCTGATATTGGCGAGGAACATCTCAGTGCCCGTATGAGGCTCCCTGTCGTCTGCTATATCGCCTGCAAGGGCAATAAGATCCGGATCCTGCTTCTTTATCAGACCTACGAGAGATTTTTGCCCTTCACCGTATATACTGCTGTGGAGATCTGCTATGAGAACTATCCTCACATTCTGTCCGGGATCGAGTTTATCAGTACCGACCCTGTATCTGCGGACAGTCAGGCCATCGTAGAAGGCAGCGAATATCATGAAAACAAAAAGTCCGGCAATGATCAGGACAACAATCTTTTTTCTGCTCCTGCTTCTGCCCCTGATTTCACTGTCGCTACTGATTCCGGTTTCTGTATCAGTTACTCCACTGCTCTGTGGTATCCTGTCCGTCTCCAAACCCGATCCTCCTCAGATTTCAGCTTGTATGGCGGTACATACCGGGGCTGTACCAGATCGGTGATACGTGCGTCCGCTTTATTTTGATATGATCCGTTATGATAACCGCCAAAATACGATTATGCCGGCTGCTGTGCAAAGGATCCAATCCGCCGTTGCCTGTCTTCTCTGTCCTGATATATGTCACAAATTCACCTGTATAATATACCATATATCAGGAAAATTGTCTGGAATATGGACAAAAAGACCCGCTTAAGCGGGTCTTTTCAGTTGTGTGATTTTTAAAGTCTGGTGTCAGCTGCGCCAACATCTTTGCTGTCAGCGCATGCTGTATATTCCACAGTCAGCCTGTTTTAGTACATGCCGCCCATTCCACCGCCTGCTCCGCCTGCAGGCATCGGGGGCTCTTTCTCCGGCAAGTCTGTTACAACACTTTCTGTAGTGAGCACCATAGATGCTATGGATGCAGCATTCTGGAGTGCAGTTCTCGTGACCTTGGTAGGATCGACAATACCTGCCTTGATCATCTCGGTGTATGTTTCCGTCAATACATCAAAGCCTGTGCCGACTTCGCTGTTCTTGACCTTGTCAACGATGACGGAGCCTTCGAGTCCCGCATTCGCAGCGATCTGTCTTACGGGCTCTTCAAGGGCCTTAACAATGATCTGTACACCTGTCCTTTCATCTCCCTGGACCTGATCGAGCAATGCTGCTACCTTGGGTATGGCATCCACATATGCTGTACCGCCGCCTGCAACGATACCTTCCTCGACTGCAGCCTTGGTTGCCGCAAGAGCGTCCTCGATACGGAGCTTCTTTTCCTTCATTTCTGTTTCCGTTGCAGCACCGACCTGGATGACAGCTACGCCGCCTGCCAGTTTTGCGAGTCTCTCCTGGAGCTTCTCCCTGTCGAAATCTGAAGTGGTCTCTTCGATCTGGGATTTGATCGAGTTGATCCTCTTTTTGATCTCATCCGGGCTGCCGGCACCATCGACGATGATGGTGTTTTCTTTCTGGACCTTGACCTGTCTTGCTTTGCCGAGCTGGTCAAGTCTTACATCCTTCAGATCCAGTCCGAGCTCGTCGGAAATCACCTGGCCGCCTGTCAGTACGGCGATATCTCTGAGCATTTCTTTCCTTCTGTCGCCAAAGCCGGGAGCCTTGACAGCCACGCTGGCGAATGTGCCGCGAAGCTTGTTCAGTATCAATGTGGTCAGTGCTTCGCCTTCCACATCCTCTGCAATTATCAGCAGCTTCTTCCCTGCCTGTACTATCTGCTCGAGAAGCGGCAGCAGATCCTGTACATTGCTGAGCTTCTTGTCTGTGATAAGGATGTATGGATCATCGAGGACAGCTTCCATCTTGTCAGTGTCAGTCACCATGTATGCTGAAATGTATCCTCTGTCAAACTGCATACCTTCGACTATTTCAAGGCTCGTGCCCATGGTCTTGGCTTCCTCGACAGTTATGACACCGTCATTGGTCACCTTTTCCATAGCATCCGATATCAGCTCGCCTATGACATCATCATTTGCCGAGATAGCTGCAACTCTGGCTATGTCTTCCTTGCCCTGGACCTTCCTGCTGTTTTCCTTTATTGCATCGACTGCAACATCTACAGCTTTAGCCAGACCTCTTTTGAGTATCATCGGGTTTGCGCCTGCTGCAACGTTTTTAAGGCCTTCTCTGATGATAGCCTGAGCAAGCAGGGTAGCTGTGGTCGTACCGTCACCTGCGACGTCATTGGTCTTGGTGGCGACTTCCTTTACGAGCTGAGCACCCATGTTTTCGAATTTGTCTTCAAGTTCTATTTCCTTTGCGATGGTCACACCGTCATTGGTGATAACGGGTGAACCGAATTTCTTATCAAGAACTACGTTCCTGCCTTTCGGTCCAAGAGTGATCTTGACCGTATCAGCCAGCTGGTTTACACCGCTTTCCAGCGCGCGTCTGGCCTCTTCTGAATATTTGATATCTTTTGCCATATATTTTATGCCTCCTTGTCACTAATGATTTTTCAAACCAAATGTTCGCCGATTATTCGACCTTCGCCAGAATATCACTCTGCTTGAGGATCGTGTATTCCACATCATCGATTTTTACTTCAGTTCCTGCATATTTACTGATAAGTACTTTGTCACCGACTTTTACTTCCATCTTGATCTCTCTGCCCTTGTCATCATAGCCGCCGGGTCCGACAGCTACGACTTCGGCTACCTGCGGCTTCTCCTTTGCACTGCCGGGAAGGACAACGCCGCCTTTAGTAACCTCTTCGCCTTCAAGCATTTTGATAACAACTCTTTCACCCAATGGCTTTATTGTCATAAAGTATACCTCCTGTTATATTTTTTGCAGTTTATTAGCACTCACTGATGTTGAGTGCTAATTACACTAATAATATATATAATACCCATTCTTTAATCAAATATGCGGTTTTTCTAAAATGTTCCGTTTTTCAGCCGTTAGCTTTAATTACATGGCTATTTTACCTTATTTCACCGTTTTTCATTTTCAGGCTCTCTTTTTCAGTTCTGCAAACACGTCTGTCAACGTCATTCCCCTCTCGGCGAGGAGGACCATTATATGATATAACAGGTCTGCTATCTCTGCCTTTATTTCAGAAGACGACTTATTCTTGGATGCGATTATGACTTCACTTGTCTCTTCTCCGATTTTCTTGAGGATCTTATCGAGGCCCTTTGCAAACAGATAATTGGTATAGGAACCCTCCTTCGGCTCAGCTCGCCTGCTGAGGATGACGCTGAACACATCGGTCAGTACTTCAGGCCCTGCTTTATCCTTATCTTCATCCCCACAGATTTCTGCACGGCTGTCTGTTTTTGCTTCCATGGCACCGCTGCTTTCATCAGTTTGCACCATATCAGTGCCGATCCCGGGCTGAGGCATATCAAATTTTGTGTAGAAGCAGGAATGATGCCCTGTGTGACATGCAGCACCGGTCTGCTCCGCTTTGATAAGGAGAGCATCCCCGTCACAGTCGACACTGATGTTCCTGACTTTCTGGTAATGACCCGAGGTCTCCCCCTTGAGCCACAGCTTTTGCCTGCTCCTGCTGTAGTAATGGACCATGCCGGTCCTTATGGTCTCCCTCAGCGCCTGCTCATTCATGTATGCCAGCATGAGCACCTCGTCGGTCCTTATATCCTGGGTGATCACAGGGATAAGACCATCCTGACCAAATTTTACGATATCAAGAATGTTTGTCATTTCACACCCTCACTTTTATTCCTTTTTCTTTCAGCCAGAGCTTCAGGTCGCGTATGTCAAGCTCCCTGAAATGGAAAAGTGACGCTGCAAGCACCGCGTCGGCCCTCCCTTCCGTCAGTGCCTCATAAAAATGCTCCCTGGCGCCCGCCCCGCCGGATGCTGTCACCGGCAGCCCTGAGCTTTCCGAAACAGCCCTGGTCAGCTCGATATCAAAACCATCCTTTGTACCGTCCCGGTCCATGCTTGTCAGAAGAATCTCACCTGCTCCGAGCTCTGCTGCCCGAAAGCTCCATTCCACTGCGTCAAGTCCGGTGTTTACACGCCCTCCGTTGATATATACATCCCAGCCGTTTCCGCTGTCTCGCCTTCGGGCATCGATGGCAACTACTATGCGTCCGCTTCCGAAGCGCTCTGCCGCCTCGGATATCAAACCGGGTTTCTTCACTGCGGCAGAATTCACTGAAACTTTATCTGCTCCGGCTTTGAACAGCCTTTCGAAATCCTCGCAGGTTCTGATGCCGCCTCCCACGGTAAAGGGGATCGAAATGCTGTCGGCCACCTGCCGCACAACATCGGTAATGGTAGAGCGTCGGTCCGCCGATGCCGTGATGTCCAGCAATACCAGCTCATCTGCTCCGGCCTTTTCATAGTATGCAGCGTGCTCCACAGGATCCCCGGCGTCTCTGAAGTTGATGAAATTTACTCCTTTGACCACTCTGCCGTCGACCACGTCCAGACATGGTATTATTCTCTTATTGCCCATATTGAGACCTCTTTCCCGCAGCCAGTCATTTTGCGGCTGCAATAGCTTCCTTAAGATCGATATTCCCGGTGTAAAGTGCTTTACCGATTATGGCTCCCGCGACCCCGGCATTCTTCAGGTTTTTTATGTCCTGAATGCTTGAGACCCCGCCTGAGGCGATGACATCCATGCCGACAGCCTTCACCATTTCCTCCATTGCTTTGAGATTCGGACCTTTGAGCATCCCATCCCTTGAAATATCCGTGTATATTATCACACCTACGCCCAGATCCTCCATTTTCCTGGCAAATTCCACCGCTGTGAATCCACTGGTCTGTTCCCATCCTTCTGTTGCCACAAAACCGTCTTTTGCATCGACGGCTATGGCGATGCCGGCTCCGAATCTTTCAGCAGCGGCTTTCACCAGCATCGGATCATTTACTGCTGAAGTCCCGAGTATAACTCTCTTTATACCCTTATCAAGCAGTATCTCCATCGTCTCCGCTGTCCGGATGCCACCGCCGGTCTGTACCGGTATCCCGAGCTCTGCTGCTAACTCACCGATAATGTCCATATTCTGCGGACTCCCAAGTCTGGCCCCGTCCAGGTCCACCACGTGGAGGTACTCTGCACCTGCCTGCTCAAAGCTGCGGGCCATTTCCACCGGGTCATCGGAATAGACCGTCACATCGCTGAACCTTCCCTGGACCAGCCTGACACATTTTCCGTCCTTTATATCTATTGCAGGATAAATTACCATTTTATCTTCACTCCGATCACATGTGTTTACATGAGCCTGTCACGGTATGCGTTCCGGTGATGTCACCGCAAAACCTGATCACAGCACACCTTTTGTGGACATGACTCCCCGGATACGGCTGTCAGTCCTCACAGCCTCATCAAGAGCCCTTCCGAAAGCCTTGAATATTGCTTCGGCTATATGGTGATTATTACTGCCGTACAGGACATTTATATGTATATTCATGCCGGCATTTACAGACACGGCTCTGAAAAATTCTTCTATCAGTTCGGTTTCCATATTCCCGATCCGCTCACAGGTAAACTTCGCATTAAAAACGAGATAAGGTCTTCCGCCCAAATCCACACTTACCATTGCAAGTGCTTCGTCCATAGGAACATTGGCCGAACCGTATCTTTTTATGGACCCCTTGTCACCCAGCGCCTGTCTGAGTGCTTGTCCGAAAACGATACCCACGTCTTCGACCGTGTGATGTGCGTCCACCTCCAGGTCACCCTCCGCTTTGATCTCAAGATCCATAAGACCGTGCTTCGAGAGCAGTGTCAGCATATGATCGAAGAAACCTGTTCCCGTATTTACTGCAGATCTTCCGCTGCCATCCACCTCCAGCTTCAGCCATATGTCAGTTTCCGCTGTTTTTCTGCTCAATTCGACATTTCTGGCCATTTTCACACCTCCGGGTTTATTTATCTGTAAAATCACAAAGCAGCATATTTGCCTGTAAAGTCCTGCCTCTGTATGACCGGCCCTGAAACTTGCCCTCATGATAACTACAGAAGCCAGTGATTTGCATGTATCTGTTTTCCGTCCGCATCTTTCTGCTCAAAGACCGACTCTCACAGGATCCTGTCCAGCACATCAATGACAGTCCTCATATCCTCGTCCGTACCTATGGTGATACGCAGATGGTTGTCGATCTTCGGCTTTTTGAAATACCTGACGAGGATGCGTTTCTCCCTGAGCCTGCGGAACAAATCCTCAGCCCGTACACTCCTGTGGCTGGCAAATACGAAATTGGCCGAGGAGTCGGTGACGCTGAAGTCCCGCTTTCTTAATTCAGCGGTAAACCATTCCCTGGTCTCTTTTACCTTACTGACAGTTACCCTGTAATATTCGTCGTCCTCCAGTGCGGCAACTCCGGCCGCCAGCGCAAGCCTGTCAAGAGTATATGAGTTGAAGGAGTTCTTTACTTTTTCCAGTGCCCTTATCAGTCCGCTGTCGCCGAATGCAAGTCCGATCCTCATGCCGGCAAGGGCCCGGGATTTTGAAAATGTATGGACCACAAGGAGATTCGGATACTCATCTATAAGACTTACGGCTGACTGTCCGCCGAAATCGATATATGCCTCATCCACAATGACGACAGTGTCAGGATTGCCGTCCAATATTCTGCGTATGGCTGACAATGGCAGGGCTATGCCGGTAGGCGCATTGGGATTCGCAATGACAACGCCCCCGCTGCTGTTCATGAGCTGCTCCGGCCGGATGTCGAATCCGGAGTCAACGGGCACGGTAACATAGTCGATCCCGAACAATGAGGCATAGACCGGATAAAAGGAATAGGTTATATCCGGGAACATAATGGGGCGATCCGGATCAAAAAATGCCATGAATGAGAACGCCAGTATTTCATCCGACCCGTTGCCGGTAAATACCTGGTCCTTTTTCACACCATATTTCGCTGCAGCCGCGTTGACAAGCGCATCACAGGTCGGGTCGGGATAGAGCCGCAGCTTTTCGCCGGTTTCCCTCCTTATTGCCTCCAGCACCTTTGGCGACGGTCCGTACGGGTTCTCATTGGTATTGAGTTTTATGTAGTCACCGTCCCCGGGCTGTTCACCGGGAACATAGGGCACGAGCCCTCTCGCGAGTCTGCTCAGGTATTTATCCATACAACTGCTCCCCTTGTTCTGTCGTAAGATTGCCCGGTCTGTCAGATGATTCATCAGACCGCAGCCTGTCACAAGCGGTCACCGGGACCGCATCATTTTATTTTTCAAAACGCACCCTGACCGCATTTGCATGGGCGTCCAGTTTTTCGTACTCAGCAAAGCCGATCACCGCATCCTTCGCTTTCTCCAGGGCACTCCTCGTATATGATATCACACTGGATTTCCTGACAAAATCGTCCACACTCAGAGCCGAAAAGAATCTTGCAGTCCCGCCTGTCGGCAGCACATGGTTGGGACCGGCATAATAGTCGCCCAGCGGTTCAGGCGACCAGTTGCCGAGAAAGATTGCCCCGGCATTCCTGATATATGCAAGACGGTTGAAGGGCTCTTCTATGCATAGCTCGAGATGTTCCGGTGCTATGCGGTTGACCACATCCATTGCTTCATCCAGATCATTGACTATTATGGCTGCGCTGTATTCCGACAGTGATTTGTCCAGTATCTCTTTCCTTGTCAGCTTTTCATACTGGCGCCCCATTTCGCGGGATACAGCCTGTGCCAGATCCATAGAAGGCGTCACAAGGATCGATGCGGACAACACATCATGCTCCGCCTGTGACAGCAGATCTGCCGCAACAAAAACAGGATCCGCCGTGTCATCGGCAACTACTGTGATATCGCTGGGTCCTGCAAACATGTCTATATCACAGTAACCATACACAAGCCTTTTGGCTGTTGATACATATATATTGCCTGGTCCCACCACCTTGTCAGCCTTCGGCACTGTTTCCGTTCCGAAAACCATGGCCGCTATGGCCTGAGCACCGCCCATTTTGTATATGTCGGTCACCCCTGACTCGGCAGCTGCAACCAGTACCGCAGGGTCAACACTGCCATCCGGACCGGGAGGCGTGGCCATTATGATCCTTTCGACCCCTGCGACTTTCGCAGGCAGAGCATTCATGAGCACCGAAGATGTCAACACCGCAGTGCCGCCCGGGACGTATATGCCTGCAGTTTGGACAGGTCTGTAAAGCTGGCCCAGCAATATCCCGTCATCACCTGTGGTGAACCAGGAATTCGCCTTTTGTTTTTCATGGAATGCGATGATGTTTGCCTTTGATTTTCTGATTATATCCAGCAGCTTCGGAGATATGGAATCATAAGCCGCATTTATTTCACTCTCAGATACCTTCATGGATGAGGCATCCAGTTCCACCCCGTCAAATCTCGCTGTGTAGTCCAGGACCGCCCTGTCTCCGTTTTTTCTCACATTCTCCAGGATCTCATTTACCGTATCCACTACATCCTGCCTGCCTACACTGTCTCTGCCCACAAGCTTTTCAAAAAGGTCCGAGTCCTTTCCCCGCCTCATGTCTATTATTTTAAGCATGAAGATTTTCACCTCCGCAGTTTCTGCCCTCCGACATCAAACCATTGTTATCTGCTGCCGGGATCCTGATGCGATATATCAACTATTGCTGATCGGGTCCGTTCCCGAGCTGTTTCCTCAATCCGTCGACTATTCTGTTTATGCGTTCACTTTCCATCTTTGCACTTACTCTGTTTACTACCAGTCGTGCGCTTATATCCGCGATGGTGTCCAATACCACCAGTCCGTTCTCCCTCAGTGTCCTTCCGCTTTCCACCAGGTCCACGATCACCTCGGACAGTCCCACGAGTGGTGCCAGTTCCACAGAGCCGTTGAGCTTAATCACCTCGATGGACTCACGCCGTTTGTGCTCGAAATACTCTCTGGCTATGCGCGGATATTTTGTGGCGACCCTTTTGTTGTTCAGGCTGTCAAGCTTCCCGGCCAGTTCCGCTGGTCCCGCTACCACCATTCTGCATGCTGCGAACCCCAGATCCAGCACCTCGTAAAGGTGACGACCTTCTTCGAGCAGCGTGTCCTTCCCGACTATCCCCATGTCGGCTGCTCCGTACTCCACATATGTGGGGACATCAGCCGGCTTCACAAGGAAAAACCTGATTCTGTTCGATTCGTCGGTGAAAATCAGCTTTCTCGACCCGTCCTTGTATTCTGAACAGTCTATCCCCAGCTTCTCCAGCATTTCTAAGGAAATGTCGGCCAGTCTGCCCTTGGACAATGCTATGGAAAGGTATCTCATATGATTCACCTCTTCAACAATTCGCTAATCTTCACACTGGTCGTTTCTCCCGACTGTATATAATGGATCCTGACATTGTCTTCGTCCAGTATGCTGATAATACCGCCTATGTTTCTTTCGGCCGCATACTTGACTGCTTCCTCCGTTGTCATGTTGGAGACATCCAGTTCAACCGTCAATCCCTGTTTCCTCAGTACGGAGCACAGCTCGAATGCCGCTGGTCTGCCTTCCTTATGATAGTGTACAAATGTATCCGTCGCAGGCTTTTCAGTCAGGATCTTCTGCCTCTGGAGCGCCATCATGACCATATTCACGCCAAGAGTAAAGCCTGTGGCCGGACAATCCCTGCCGAATTCGCCGGTGAGCTTGTCATACCTGCTGCCTGTCAGTATGGGGAATCCCACACCATATGTGAATCCCCTGAATATGACACCTGTATCATAGGTCAGTTCCCTCAACATCCCCAGATCCACCGATATGTACTGAGAGTGCCCGTAGTCGTCGAGTATTTCCAGTATCCGGCTTATATTATCCAGGGCCGCTTTTGATTTTTCATTCAGATTGAAGGAGCGGGCCTTTTCGATCACATCGGAAGACCCGAAGAAGCCCGGCAGATCAAGGATCAGTTGCTTGAGATCCTCCCTGATTTCTGTCCGTTTCAGGAATCCGGCCAGACCCACATTGTCCTTTCTGTTTATCAGCAGCCTTAACTGTGAAATGTCATCTTCGGAAAGTCCGGCTTCTTCCATCAGTCCGTTGAAAAAATCCACCTGTCCGATGTCGATCTGGAAGCTCTCGAGCCCGCTTGTTTTCAGTGCCTGTACGGCGATCGAGATCACTTCTGCATCTGACTCGGGCGTATTTACTCCGAGTATTTCGACACCTGCCTGTGTGAACTCATTTTGCTTGCCGCCTCCGTAATCATTGTAGCGGTATACATTGCCTATGTATGAGAATCTCAGCGGATAGACCGCATCTTTATATTTCGTGGCTGTGATCCTGGCAACGGGAACGGTGATATCCGGCCTCAGGACCAGTATCCTTCCTTGCTGGTCAAAGAACTTGAACATGTTTTCCTGCATAATGCCGCTGCTCTCAGAGTCAAATACATCATAGAACTCAATGGAGGGCGGTTCGATCTCATTGAACCCGCAGCTTCTGAAAAGGTTTCTCAGCTTCTGCTCCAGTTCCCTTTTCTGATAGCAGTCATCGACAAGGATATCCTGTACGCCGTCAGGCGTGTATATTTTCCATTTGGACAAATCCGGCACCCCCTTGACCATGATTTTCCTGGCATTCTCCTGACTATAATTTCCCCGGGATCCCCTTGACTATAGTTCCCTCGGAATTATCTTGACACAAATTTATCGCTATCATCTTGTCGGCCATCACTTTCCTGGTAATCTATGGGCTAAAACTCGACCGACATTCCCATGACTAATATTTCTCCGGCATCCCTTTGACTATATTCCCCCGGTAACCCGAATACACCGACCCTTTTAAGAAGTCTGCCGGCTGAGTTCTTTCCACCGACACCGACCCTTTTGCCAAATGCCCAGGCAAAATTCGTTCCAAAGACACAGTCCCTTTTGCCAGACGCCCGGATGAATTCGCGTTCCGCTTCATTGCTTTATCATGCTAAACTGATAAATGAATGAATTGAAATAATTATAAAATATAGAAATCGTTTTGTCAATATTTTTTTGAAAAACCTGTGTTTATTCTGTGTTGACAGAATATGCAGCTCAATTGAAAAAGTTATTCCCACCCCAGAATAGCCTGCAGTGGAATTAAGTTTTGCAAATTGGGTGAAATTCTGAAGGTGGAAGTTAGTTTTGCAAAGCAGATCACCTTTTCAATCAACTTTTGACGATGCGCAAGCCTGGATGTTCAGCCAGGCATGTGCTGATTCTATATAGTAGTATAAGCCTTTTCAAGCGCCCCCATATTTTGTGTCAGCTTTGATGCTGGACCAGGTATAAACTCTTATATCGGGCAGGCGAAAGCTTTGATATTGTACCAGGCAGAAGCTTGAATACCGGACCAGGCGGCCTGAATGCTGAATCAAGCCACAAGCCACAAGCATTGAAACTGGATCAGGTGCACGCTCTTATGCTGGACCAGGCGTGTTTTGATGCTGGATCAGGCATGGGGTCTGATACTGAGCCAGACATGAGCCTGATACTGGGCCAGGTGTGGGGTTCGATACTGGACCAGGTAAAGTTCTGATATCGAACCAAATGCAACTCTGCCGCTGGGCCAGGTGTGGGATTTGAAAAATGGCTGATTTTCAGAAAATTGAGTTTTTTTGTACCGTTTTTGGACTTCTGGGATAAAAAAAGAGCCAAAATCAAGTTTTTTACCGAGAAATGGTTTACATAAGTCAGATTTTCGTTAAATTATGTGCCCAGAAGTTGAAAAATGGTACAGTCCAGTCCCCAGAAATCCAAAAATGGTACAGTCAAACGCAGAAAAGTTGAAAATCCTCAGAACCATTCGCCCAGAAGTCCAAAAACGGTACAGCCGGGGGCAGTCGAGGTTCAGTTTGGGGCGATGCTGTGGAAATGCCAGGCAGGGTACGCAGGTGGCGTGGGGCAGTCCGGATTCAGGCGGGGCGCACTGGCAACGTGGGACAGTCGAAATTCATTTCTGAGGCGATGCTGTGGAAATGCCGGACAGGGTGCACTGGCAACGTGGGGCAGTCCGGATTCAGGCGGGGCGCACTGGCAACGTGGGTCAGTCGAGATTCAGTTCTGAGGCGATGCTGTCGAGATGATTCCTGGAGCATCCGCTTCCGTTCCAGTGGACACAGTCACTGCAGGACACACTGTCCGAATGATTCAGGGCACCCGACTGATGCCGGTAGCTCAGGTGTCTGCAGGACCGAGCGATCGTAGCAAGGCTGTCCTCATTGTAATCATAGATATCCATTCAATACCTCCGGATAAGATGCAGCCGGGAAGCCCGGCATGTGATGTACGCTGTATTATTTGCATTTTATCCGGCTGCTATACCGACCATTTGACAGCGCTGATCACTCTCGGAAAATTCGCGTTTGGCAGCCCTGCTTATTTCAGGAAAATTACCGTTCAACAGCTCTGTTTATTTGCGGAAGATCACAGTTTGACAGCTTTGCTTATTCTCAGAAAAATACAGGCCGGCGCAATCAGCTATAAGCAGGCCGCATCAAAGCTTGACCAGATTGGCGAACTCGGCCAGAAGGCGCTTCATTCCGTGGTTTTTAAAGTCGATCTCCAGCACCTGATCCCCTTTGTCGACCAGGACAGCAGAAATCCTGCCGATACCGAACTTCTTGTGTACCACCTGGTCGCCGGTCTTGTAGTCCACAGTTGCGGTCTTGCCTGGTTTTGAGGCAGTATTGGCTGCACTCAGGCCAAATACAGGCTTGAAGCTGTCAGCAGCACCTGCTCTGAATGCAGGCTTGTGGCCCATACTACCGGCGAAGCTCCGTTGACCCGTGAAACTGCCGGTTCTGCCCCTTCTGCTGCTTTTGATCTCGATGAGGTCATCCGGTATGTCCTCCAGGAATCTGGAGCATCTGTTGTATGAAGTGCTGCCGAAAAGCGTCCTTGTATATGTGCTGGTGAAGTAGAGCTTTTCCATGGCACGTGTTATGCCCACATAGCAGAGCCTTCTCTCCTCCTCCAGACCGACATCGCTTTCAATGGCCCGCATGCCCGGGAAGACACCTTCCTCGAATCCGGGGATGAACACGACAGGGAACTCCAGCCCTTTTGCGCTGTGCAGCGTCATCAGGGCCACATAGTCCTTGTCCTCCTCCATATTGTCAATGTCCGTCACCAGTGAGATATTGGCCAGGTAAGCCTCGAGTCCCTTCTCCTCGCTCTGCATTTCAAAATCGATGGCACCTGATATCAGTTCCTTTATGTTTTCGATGCGGGTCATGCTTTCCTCAGTATTCTCCGTCTCCAGTTCCTCCAGTATGCCTGATTTGTTTATCACCACATCGATAAGCTCAGATACGCTCATGCTATCTGACAGTGCCTTGAAACCGGCGATCATGTCTGCAAATCTCACAAGCTTTTCTGCCGCTCGTTTAAGCTCCGGTATCTCTGCAGCAGATGATACGATGGAAAATATGCTGCAGTTCCTTTCGGCTGCCAGATTTTCAGCATTGCCCAGAGTGGTACTGCCGATACCTCTCCTGGGTACATTTATTATCCTTTTGAGAGCGACATCATCTGAGGGGTTCTGTATCAGCCTGAGGTACGCAATGATGTCCTTTATTTCCTTCCTGTCATAGAACTTGAGTCCGCCGAATACCCGATAGGGTATACCTGCCCTCATGAACCCTTCCTCAAGTGCACGGGACTGGGCATTTATCCTGTACAAAAGCGCAAAATCGCTGTATTTTCTGCCCTCTTCATCAACAAGCCTCTCTATCTCCCGGGTGATGAAAGACGCCTCTTCTCTCTCGTCTGCAGCCTCACAGTATCGGATAACTTCGCCCCTTTCATTGCTGGTCCAGAGTTTCTTGCTCTTTCTGCCGGAATTCTTCTTTATCACATTGTTGGCGGCATCGAGGATCGTCCCTGTGGAGCGGTAATTCTGCTCCAGCTTGATCACCTTTGCATCGCTGAAGTCTTTTTCAAATTCCAGTATGTTCCGGATATCCGCGCCCCTGAAGCTGTAGATGGACTGGTCATCATCACCCACCACACAGAGATTTCTGAAATTTCTTGAAAGCAGGCTGACGAGCATGTACTGGGCATAGTTCGTATCCTGATACTCATCGACCAGGATATATCTGAATTTTATCTGGTATTCTGCCATAACCTCCGGATAGTCCAAAAACAGCTTTATCGTCAGCATTATTATGTCATCGAAATCCAGTGCATTGTTGTTTTTCAATTTCTTCTGATAAAGCTCATAGATACTGGCGATTTTGCTCAGTCGGTAATCTGAGGCCGCTTCCCTGGTATATACCGATGGCTCCTTCAGCTCATCCTTTGCCCTGCTTATCTTCGACAGCACTTCTTTTGGCGGGAAGTTTTTATCGTTGAGGTTCAGTTCCTTCAGACAGTCCTTTATCAATGTCTGCTGGTCCGCAGTATCGAATATGACGAAGCTCCTGCTGTATCCCAGCTTGTCGATATATCTTCTCAGTATCCTTGCGCAGGCCGCATGGAACGTACTGACCCATATGCCTTCAATATTTTCGCCAAGCATCCTCTCCAGTCTTTCCTTCATCTCTCTGGCAGCCTTATTGGTGAAGGTAATGGCCAATATCGATGCGGGGTGGACTGGATTGACCCTCATGATGCTGCAGAGCCTGTCCTGCGCTTCAGCCGATATGCTGCTACCTGCTGCAGCTTCGCGCATGAGTCCGAGATCAGCTTCAGTCAGGCTTTCAGGGATACGTTCCGAATGATATGCGTTCCCGTACTTTATCATATATGCTATCCTGTTCACCAGCACCGAAGTCTTTCCTGACCCTGCACCGGCGAGGACCAGCAGCGGGCCTTTTATCTGGAATACAGCCTGCCTTTGCTGTGGATTGAGCCTTTCGTATTCTTTCTCAAGCAATTCTTTTCTCAGTCTTATGAATTCCTGCCTGTTTTTTTCCGTCATCATCAGATCAGCACCTTGTTTTCATTTTGTCGTCTACCACATTATAACCAACGAGCCGTCTCTGTGCAATACAAAATCAAACACATGTTCGCAAAGCCTGACATTTCACCTGCCTGGCAGCATAGGCGTTTGGGAAATACTGACCCGCATTCTGATAATATTGGATGCCGGCAATCAGGGATATGGTCCGGAATAGCAAAAAGAGACAACCCCTTTTACGGGCATTGTCTCTTTTTGCTATTCCGGACCATATCCCTGTTGTTTCTTAATGTCGTAATATTCCATCCCGCCTGATATACTGCGGCTGCAACAGGAAGCGACCGTACAGCTTCCTGCCCGTCAAAGCGCACCCGGCGGATATGCGATCTGGTTAAATGCAATCGTCACCACAATTCGATTACATAATCAGAGTTGAAGTTCTCCACGATCTGCATGATAACAGTCAGATTGAGGACAATAAATACAACGCTAAGAATAAAGCCTATCAAACCCAGTATAAACACTGCTCTTGCATAGTTCCTGGTGTTCCTGTTGAACGAACCGCTGAAGCTCCATACCAGTATCATGACGAGTCCGATGATGGGAATAGACTGCAGTATCAATATGCCTATGAACTTCCAGACAGGCAGCGGATCAACTTTTTCGGGCTTTGTGACTACTGTCGACGCCTCTATCTGTGTAACAGAAGGCTTTTGATCCTGGGACTGTGCTGTCGGCTGTATCGGTACAGACTGCGGTTTCGGCTGCTCCGGTGCAGATGGTTCGGGCATCGGCTGTGGTGTGTCAGCAGGCGCTGTCGGCTGGTCCGGCGCAGATCCGCTGGCGGCCTCCATATCAGTTTCCTTTACCGCTTCGGTCTCAACCGCTTCTGCTGCCGCTGCAGCTTCACCCTGTGCCGCATCTGCAGCTTCCGAAAGTTCGACCTTTGAGCCGCAATTCAAGCAAAACTTTGCACCGTCAGGCAGCTGGTTTCCACAATTCTCACAAAACATAATAGTCCCCTCCATGACATTTATGGGATATCAAGCCCCGCTTGAGCGCGGTTCCTAATTCAGGAATATTATATAATACTTTTTACCTGTTATCAATAAGGCTGAACCTGATCGCTCTATTCTTTGCAACCTTTCATTATCGAGTTCGACTCCCCTTCACTTACATCTGCCGATACTGTCATCAGTGGAAATATTGATGACAGCACCATGGATATCGCCAGAAGCATTAACAGGCTCTTTCTAATTGACCTCATTCCCTGCTATGAGCCCTTTGCCCGTCAGTGTCATCACATCTTCTTAAAACCACTGCCCCGGCTTCACGTCACTGAAGGATACCACCGTATCATTCGCTCCATATGCGGGCATTAGCATTGATGCCATTACAACAATGATCACAAAGTATACACCGGTTTCCTCACGTTAAACATCCTCTCTGGATCTTTCTTTACACAATGAGAACTGACAGAAAGCTTAAAAGCATTGAAACCAGATTTGCGATAAAAACATACAGCCCAATTGATTTCCCCGATAAAGATTTTGCAAATTTCTTATAGATTAAATATTCAATGACCCATATCATAATTTCGCATATTAGAAAAACGAAAATAAAGAGGAATGAGAAAATGTGATATGTTGCAAAAATAACCGTATGCAAAAGAATCTGGGTAGCAATATTGGCCAGCACAAGAACCCTTAATGGCTTTATCCTGAATGGCAATGATATGAGAATCTCAACTACAAGCGTTACAACAACACACAACAATATATCAATGATAGTTTTGTAGTAGAACATATAATATTCTTTATCAAGCGCCGTAATGTTTTTAACACTGCCGCTTTCAGCATCGAACAAAACCAAACCATAGAATTTATCATTCGTACCCAGGTCGGATACGACCACCTCGCCTGATTCATATTGAAGAACCAGATTGAAGGCGTATGGGATACCAAGGCCAGTAATATTGTAGTAGCCAATTGAATCTATTTTCATGTCAAAGTAATCATTACTTTTTACATATGAAGTCGCTATATATGAAGGATCTTTGTATAAGTACGCATAAATATTCCCATCAGTATATAAATACATTTTGTCCGGATCAGGGTTTTCAGTGTCTGGATCACAAGCTAATGTAACAAAACACGCTTCGTCCTTGCTATTCTTTATTAGGATCGAGAGGGTCGGCTTTGGACCAAAATCGGCAAAAACACTGACCGGCAACAAAATAATCAATAGAACTATTACCGACATCACAATTTTTTCATCTATAACCAACCTTCTTTCAAATGATTATTATGGTTTGCCAAATACAGTTACGCATGAATAGGGATTGCCATGTTATAGATATCATTAAGAAAATTCTCGTCGAAACTAATCCCTGTCATTCTTTCCTTATTATATAATATACTCTCTGTAAATGTAATAACATCTGACATAATGCATGATTTTCGGGATATAATGCAACAAATTCGTTCCAACATATTATCTGTTGCTCACAAACCTGTAGTCATGAGAGGACTTCTTGCTGACATGGAAGTTTTCTTTCCCGCCCTCCACAAAATATATGCTTATCCTGACACCCCTGCCAGCGGTGGTATATTTCCACTGGCTGGTCCCCGTGCCCGACGAACCTCCGTATTCGCCCTCGCCATAGTTCACATCGGCCACTGATACTGTCACAGGAAACATCGACAATATCAACACCATTACCATAAATATGTAAAGCGTTTTTTGCTGTTCATTCCTTTCATTCCACCCTGCTCATATCAGTAAAATATCAACCCAATTCCGCAATCATGGACCGGTCCGGCACCACTCTCCGATTCCTTCAAAATATACAGTCCATTACCCGACTCTCTGTCCGTCCTTGGGGTTCCTGACATCCAATGTCAGTCTTGCTTCATAACTCCTGATCGCTATCCAGTCCGATCTGAAATGTCCTTCCCCTGTCTCTTTATCCACCCGGTATGGCTGACCAGGGTATGTCTTATCGCCATGATAAACGCTGCCAATATCTCCTTCAGTCAAAAGTTCACCTGTCATAATTCCCGCGTCCGACCAACCGTGTCACATCCCCGGTTCCTCACATTCGCAGTTCATATCTTAACAGGATGTCCCTGACGCAGGTCTGCAGCCGGATCAGCGAATATCAGTTTTTGAGCATAAGTTAGGCATAGAATCACCTGCCCATTCTATGCCCTTTAGAAACCCGCTCTCCGCTGCCTGAAAGTGCATTGGCTGATTTATCTGATCAGACTGTCGATGGCGGCCTGGTCGAAGCCTACGATGATATTGCCATTGATATCTATGACGGGCACACCTCTCTGACCGGATTTTTGTATCATTTCAACAGCAGCCTCCCTGTTTCTTGAAACGTCTACATCCTCAAACTCAACGTTTCGTGATTTCAGATAGTTTTTTGCGACCGTGCACCATGGACATGTGGGTGTTGAATAAACCTTTACTGACATACGCTCACTCTCCTTATCATCTTTGAAATTGATTACCGATTCTTTATCTGATCACTGCAGTCGTCGTATCTCCATATGATTTATCGCCGCGTGATCCGGTGTTTCCCGGACTAGCACGAGTTCAGGCTTTTGCGTTCGCGCCGGTTTATCCGGGTACAATTAATATACCCCCCATAGGTATATTCAAACAGGAATTTTCAGGCTTGCTGGAAATAGTTTGTTTAAAAAGCAAGGCATTTCTGACCAACAGTGATATTTTTCTTAGTATCCATTGCAACCAATGCGTTATGACCTGAAAAATATTGTTAATGTATACCCCTTGCGGGTATATATCTAAGCACGGCAATTAATGCGTGCTGACAGGTACTGTCCGGAACACTGCGATATACGAAAACTGCTGGGTCTGGATGTTCAAATGCATCAGCTGTTATCGGTCCGGAACACTGCGGTATACGACCTGCCCGTACTGTGCGATATGTCGGATAGAAGCTGTCTGTGGAATACAAGCAGAAGGAAGGTAGTGATCTGATGTCATATGCGCTTACATTTGCAGAGGGCATACTAACATTTATATCACCATGCATACTGCCCATGCTGCCAATTTATCTGCTTTATCTTGCCGGGACACCCGCACCCGGATCCGGTACATCGGATCAGTCAGGCAAAAACCGGCTGATCGTCAATTCGCTGGGATTCGTCACAGGGTTCACGATAGTGTTTGTGGCCCTCGGTGCAGTTGCTGCGGCCGCAGGGGTCCTGATGCAGAGAAACAGAGCACTGCTTATGATGATCAGCGGCTCCCTGATGATCATCTTCGGGCTAAATTTCGCTGGTGTGTTCAGGATCGGTTTTCTGAACACTGAAAGAAGATTCCGGCCGAAAGTAGATAATCTTAAGTTTTTCAGTTCGGTACTGTTCGGCATCATCTTCGGATTCGGCTGGTCTCCATGCCTGGGTACCTTCCTCGGGTCCGCCCTTGCACTGGCCGGGAATTCTGAAACGATCCCGGAGGGTATGCTTCTGCTTTTGGTTTACTCCGCCGGACTGGCCATTCCGTTCATCGTTTCAGCAGCCATATTCGAGAATGTGAGGACCCTGTTTGCATGGTTCAGCAGGAACAGCAGGATCATCAGCATCATCTCCGGCATATTGCTGATGGCTGCCGGAATATGGTTTTTCGTGGATGGATTGAAACTGATTTTAGCATAGGAGGTTTTATTTTGAGAAAATATACGGTGCTAATAGTATTGGTAGCTACATTTGCTGCAATATTCGCAGCAGCATATACTTTTTATGACAAGTACGGCGGTCAGTTGGCTGTCAGCCCTCCGGCGCCGGTTTCACCCGCATCTGAACAGCCGGCTGTTGAAGACAGTGTTCCGGAGACAGGCACTTCTGACAGCACCAGCAGCCCTGAGAATGATGCAAATAATGCTGCAAATGACACCGGCGACGAAGCGATTGGAGAAAACGAGTCTGAAGGTACAGATGGTGACAGTACCGTGCCGGTTGACGCGAATGACACAGAAAGCCGGGATACTGAAGCATCTGATGAATACAGGATAATTGTGCCCGATTTCACTCTGAAGGATCTTGACGGCAATGATGTGAGTCTGTCAGATTACAGCGGCAAAATCGTCGTCCTCAATTTCTGGGCCACCTGGTGCATTTATTGCGCTGAAGAAATCCAGGACCTGAACATACTCGACAGAGAGCTGAGGGATGCCGGAGATGCCGTTGTCCTCGCTGTCAACGCTGATGAGCCTTATAACACTGTCAGCAGGTTTGTCACCGAGAATGGCATCGACCTTGAGGTATTGCTGGATGAAGACGGATCTGTTTCAGCCGGACTTTACGGAGTAGTCAGCTTCCCGAATACGTATATCATAAACGATGATGGATCACTGTATGCGTACATCCCGGGAAGGGCCGGCATAGATCTGATGCGCAAAGTAGTGGACATGGCGAGGAACAATGAACCTCTCCGGTGAGTCGTCTTAAAAGGCTGGCGTTGTACCTCGGCTGCCGGTAATACCGGCAATCTGCAAAGCATCCGAATATGCGCAGGCTATGTATGATACTCCGTATCAGACCGGTTCAGCAAAGGCTTATTATCTAATCCGCAGCATAACGGCAGGGTAGGTATGACCCCTCTGTATCCGGCCTGTTCAGCCGCGCTCAGTAAATTTGATGAAGCTTTTCATTGCCCTGACCAGGTCTTCTATGGCCTGGTCATTGTTTTCGGAGCTGACTGCATTTTCGATGCATTTCATTGAGTAATTCTCAAGTATCAGACTGCCTGCATTGTTGATGGCAGCCCGGACGGCTGCGACCTGTGTGAGTATTTCCATGCAGTCCTTGTCTCCCTCGATCATCCTCTGTATTCCCTTTATCTGACCTTCAATGCGTTTGAAGCGCTTCAGGATGTCATCTTTGGATTTGCCGGGCTCTCTGCTCATGGTATTACCTCCGAAACATCATCCTCAATAAGTATACGCCATCAGCAATGCACATACAAGCAGTCATGTGAAAGCCGGTTTGGAAGGGGCCTTTGCTTATTGCGAAAACCTCTTGCGCAGGAAGAAAAACGCAAAAAAGACGAAAGCGGCAATAAGCACGATGGTAGCACCTGTCGGAGTGTCCAGATAATATGATACTATTAGACCTGAAATGCCGGAAAACATCGATATCAAAACAGACACGAAATGATACTGACGCATGTTTGTGGTGATATTGCGGGAAGCTGCCGCCGGCAGCACGATCAGCGAGTTTATAATAAGGAGTCCGACCCACTGGATCGTAATGGTCACCACTACGGCAATGGAAACGGTGAAAAGTATGTCCACCAGGAGTGTGTTGATGCCGCGGCTTGCAGCCAGTGACTGGTTGATGCTTATCATCAGCACCTTGTTGAAAATAAGCACCCAAAGCGCGATCACCGCCACGAATGAGATCAGGAGCAGCAGCAGTTCACGCGGCCTGATGCTGAGAAGATCGCCCACCAGGTAGGAAGAGTATTTGTTGAAACCTCCCGATGAAAGCAGTATCAGTCCCACAGCTACTGCTGTCGATGAAAACACTCCTATGATGGTATCGGTTGATGTCCTGCTTTTATCCTTGATGACCGTTATCACTATTGCAAAAACCACAGAGAAAAGAACAGCCCCAAGCAGAGGCTGCAATCCGCCGAACAGCGCTCCTATGGCGATACCCGTAAAAGCTCCGTGTCCGATGGAATCTGAAAAAAATGCCATTTTGTTGCTTACGACCATAGTCCCCAGCAAACCGAACAGCGGAGTGATCAATAGGACTGCCAGCAGTGCATTTTTCATGAAGTTGTGTTCTATCCATTCGAAAGGCAGCAGGAATTCTGCAATATCATACCATATCTGAAGCATCACCCGTTCTCTCCTTCCATCCTGCCGTTCATACGCCCGTCTGCAAAAAAACCTGTGATCCCGAAGCATCTCAGTGTACTTTCGTCACCGAATACCTGCTGTGGAGAGCCACTGGTGACTACAGTCCTGTTGAGAAGGACCACCCGGTCTGCATGCCGGCTGACCTGATCGAAATCATGAGAAACAAGTATGATCGAAAGATCGTAATTGTGCCTGAGTTCCGCAACAGTGTTATAAAACAGCTCAAGCCCGCCCTGGTCCATTCCCGAAACCGGTTCATCGAGGAGCAGCAGATTGGGTACAGGATCGAGAGCCAGCGCCAGCAGCACCCTCTGGAGTTCGCCGCCGGACAACGCTCCCAGCCTGCGGTCCAGTAAATACTCCGCATTGACCTTTTTCAACCCTTCTTTTGCCCTCTTCCTGATACTGCCCGGTCTCATCAGCCAGGCAGGCCTTTTTGAAAGACAGGCGGTAAACAGGTCGGACACACTTGCCGGAATGCCTGTGTCAAAATCCAGATGCTGCGGCACATATCCGATTACCGGCTCAATGCTCCGGTCGCCTCTGGCATCGAGAAATCTGAATTCACCAGTATATGGGACTTCGCCCAGCAGTGCTTTGAGCAATGTGCTTTTGCCGCCGCCATTGGGTCCTATGATGGCTGTAAGCTCGCCGCAGTGTATGTGGATATTCACATTTTCGAGTATGGTGACATTTCCTATTGTCACTCCAAGATTTTCTATCCTGGTACAGCAAAGATTGCAGCAGCTCCCGCTGCATTTTGCATGGTTCAGGCTTTTATCCATGGTCCACCTCACCGCGTTTATCCTAAAGCTTCCTTCAACGTTTCCATATTTCGCCGCATGGCATCCAGATAAGCATCCCGTGCTTCAGGTACTGATTCGCCCGTGACTACAGGATCCAGCGTGTAGACAACTGCTCCTGTTTCGTCAGCTATCGTCTCCATGGCACCCGATGAATACTGAGGCTCAGCAAACAGCGCCCGGATGCCGGTTTGTCTGACCACATCTATGATATCAGCAAGTTCCTTTGGTGTCGGCTCTGAACCTGGCTCCCTTTCGACGACGGCGGCAATGTTCAGGTCAAATTCCCGGGCAAAATACGGAAATGCCTCGTGGAAGGTGATTATGTCCTTGTTTTGCAGTCCTTCCAGCTCACTGTGCATCTCCTGTCTGAGGGCTTCGATTTTATCTGAGTACAAAGCAGCGTTCTTTCTGTACAATTCCGCATTTTCTTCGTCCAGATCGGCCAACCCCTCCGCTATGTTTTGCACATACGTCTCCATATTGGTCAGGCTGATCCAGACATGCGGATTTGCTTCGCCACTCTCCTCCATGATCGTCGGTATCCCGGCCGCTGCTTCGATTATTTGCAGATCGCTCGTCTGGCTCAGCACATCTTCAAGGAATGACTCCATGCCCGCACCGTTTATAATGAACACATCAGCCTTTTCAAGCAGCTTGAGATCAGATGGCTTCAACGAATAGTCGTGCAGACAACCGGTCTGTGGTTCGGTCATATTGGTCACGGTGACACCCGGCACATCGTCTGTCACATTGATCACAGCCACATATACAGGAAAAAATGATGTTACTATGTGCAGTCCGTCATGACCGTCTCTGGTACCCTTTTCCCCGCTTCTGTCCTTTCCTCCGGCTATGCAGCCTGTAAGAAACAGTACTGCAGTCAATAACGCTGCCATGGTTTTAATCAGCTTTCTGTACATCTTTCCCTCCAGATACTCTGTATGCCTGTATTCTATCATATGTAATTCCAACATCAAACAATATTATTCCCGCCGAAAGCAGCAGTCCTGAGCCAAATGGGCCTCCGGTACCATATACATTCAGAGCCGTCAATGATATAATATTATTACAGTATCAGCAACCCGCCTGTTGGGACAGGAGGTGTCCATATGGTGAACAGGGTGATGGTCCAGCATATCAGCAGCATCCGCAGTGCTCTTACAGTTGCTGCGCTCAGAAAAAATCTGGGGCAGGATGCCCGGACAATGAATGTACTGCTTCAGGATTTCCGGAATACAAATGCCCGTATAATGGAAAACTCGGTCACTCCCCACAAAGGCGGAAATATAGACGTAAGGGTATAATAAGGACGGTCCTTCTGACTTCCCCGGGCAACATCCCGGGAAACATCGTAAAAGAACCGTCCTTTTATTGTCTTTATCTGCTCAACAACTCCAGTGCTTTGCCCGTCACATTCTCTACAGTGAATCCGAAGCGTTCGAACAGAAGTCCTGCAGGCGCTGATTCTCCAAAGCGGTCAATGGAAATGATCTCACCCTGCAGACCCGTATATTTGTGCCAACCGAAGGAGGATGCCGCTTCCACCGCCAGTCTCTTCACCACGTCCGATGGCAGCACCGATTCCTTATATGCGTCATCCTGCTCTTCAAACAGCTCCCATGAGGGCATACTGACGACACGTGCTGCTATGCCGCGTTCCAGCAGTTGCTTTCCTGCCTCATATACCAGGTGCACTTCAGATCCGGAAGCCATTAGTATAATCTCAGGTTTTTTGCCTGAATCCAATATGACATAAGCCCCTTTGAGTGCATCCCTGCCCGTCATGTCAAGCTGCGGGAGATTCTGTCTTGTGAGTACCAGCGCTGTGGGCGAGTCCTTCCTTGACATTGCCGTGTACCAACCTGCAGCCGTCTCCTTTGAATCGCATGGACGAAATACTACGAAATTGGGGATGCTCCTGAGTGCTGCCAGATGCTCCACCGGCTGATGCGTAGGTCCGTCCTCTCCTACACCGATGCTGTCATGCGTCAGTATGTATGTCACAGGCAGCTTCATCAGCGCAGACAGTCTCATTGCCGGCTTCATATAATCACAGAACACGAAGAATGTGGCAACATACGGCATAAGTCTTCCATGGGCGGCCATGCCGTTTGCTATTGCTGCCATCGCATGCTCGCGCACACCAAAGCGCAGGTTGGATCCGGAACGATCTTTGCCGGAAAAATCGCTTCTGTTTTTCATGTAGGATTTGTTTGAGGGTGCCAGGTCAGCCGAGCCTCCTATAAGGTTCGGGATCCGGTCGGCAAGCCTGTTCAGTGCCTCGCCCGAAGAGTTCCTCGTTGCCGTGGCTTTGCTGTCATAGGTCCAGAAGTCTTCATCATTGATGAGAGCTTCCGAATAATCCATCTGCTTCCATGCCTCCCATTCTGCGGCAAGCTCCGGATATTCCTTCTTGTACGCCTTCAACATTTCATTCCATTCATCTTCTGCCTTGCTCCCTTTGGCGCGGATCTGCTCCATATGCTCCTTTACTTCATCCGGAACGTAGAATTCTTCATCGTAATGCCATCCAAGGGTTTTCCTGGTTTCCGCCAGATTCTCAACGCCCAGGGGTTCTCCGTGGGCAGATGCCGTACCCTGTTTCGGGCTGCCGTATCCTATCTGGGTCTTGATCTCGATAAGAGAAGGTTTGTCCTTAACCTCTCTGGCTGCTCTGATTGCTGCATCGATATCTTCGATATTCGTGCCGTCCTCTACTTTCAGAGTGTGCCAGCCGTATGCCTCAAAGCGTTTCCTTACATCCTCACGGAAGGCCAGATCAGTAGAGCCTTCGATGGTGATGTTGTTGGAATCATACAGCACTATCAGCTTTCCCAGACCGAGGGTGCCTGCCAGTGATGCCGCCTCTGATGCCACGCCCTCCATCATGCAGCCGTCGCCTGCAAGTACATAGGTGTAGTGATCAACCACAGGGAATCCGGGACGGTTGAATTTCTCAGCCAGATAAGCCTCTGCCATAGCCATCCCGACAGCATTTGCAAGACCCTGGCCCAGAGGTCCGGTAGTTATCTCGACACCTTTGGTATGCCCGTATTCGGGATGTCCCGGTGTCAGACTGTCCAACTGTCTGAAGTTTTTAATATCCTCCATGGTCAGACCATACCCGAACAGATGGAGCAAAGAATAAATGAGCATCGATCCGTGTCCGGCAGACAGTATGAACCTGTCCCGGTCATCCCAGTCGGGATTGGCGGGATTGTGCTTCATGTTTTTTGCCCAAAGCGTATATGCCATCGGTGCGGCTCCCATCGGAAGACCGGGATGCCCTGAGTTCGCTTTCTGTACCGCTTCGGCGGACAAGATCCTTATTGTGTTTACGGTTAAGAGTTCGACGTTGTTCATATATACCTCCTGGCAACATAAATTTTTATCGGTACAAACACATCCTGCCCTTCGGGGTAAAAACCCTTCCAGACCAGATAGCCAATAGCGCGGCCAGGTCGTCACAGCCGGATCCACGCAGCGGCCTGTCACTTCAGGCAGCTCCCTGCCTGGGCACTATCCATAACCTTGCCTTGAAGCACGGTTTGCCGTCCTCGTCGTTCAGGCCCTCTATATAGACCGTGCCATCGCCGTCGTTCGGGATCTCACTGCAGAGCAGCAATGTGTCGCCCGGGAATGCTTCCTTTATATAATTCACTTCAATGGCCTTCAACATGTACTGTCTGTGGCCTTCAACAGGGAAACAGTCCATTATGTAGTCTATATATCTCGAGTTGTTTATATGGCCGTTGAAGTCGACATCACTGTATCCGACCACTTTTCTGTAGACCGGCTCGGGTTTCCCGTAAGGCTTGAGCTTCCCCGGTCTTGTGTCCAGCGCATGTTCCTCGATGAAATCCGGATGTTCCATGTGGATATGATTACTTCTTCTCAGTTCCCTCGTTTTCGTATCTATCAATACCCAGGTAGAAGCAGCTTTTATAATCGCGTCCCCGTTTTCGCCGCAAACTCTGAAATCCCTCTCGAACTCCAGCTTTCCCGGCGGATGGGGCCAGGTCGCAACAGTTATGCTCTCATTCAGTCCAGGGATCCTCGTGAACTCCACCCTGATACGGGTCAGGATCCATGCCACGGAATATTTCTCCGCCAGCGTACCGACTCCTGCACCAAGCCTGTCTGCAGCCTCACCGGCCGTATCCTGGAAATATTCGAACAGTTTGCTGCACTTCAGGCATTTCAGGAAATCCACATCGCTGTATCCGATGACATATGTATTTTTGTAAACAGCCTCTGTCCCCAAAATACGACCTCCCGGAGCTGTTGATCCATATGACCGATTTGGCCTCTGTACTGCCATACCACGATTCTTCTTATGTACCGTCAAAAAAGATAATAGCACAATGCCTCAATATTTTCCACATATAACATCAAATCGTTATGAAATTTTATCAGAAATGGTTTATTTTCAAGTACACCGTAATCACAGCTATCAGTATTGATATTGGCATAATTTGCATCCACGTGTCCAAAACCTGTGGAATTACACTTTGATTGCAACCGGGGCCGAATAACGGGAAATCATGATGTGTAATAAAAACGGCTCTTTCCGGTACAGTCGGTTACAGAATATAAGAAACTTATATTTAACAGTAAAAATTACACGTTCTTCATGCCGATGCCGGTGATAACTGCTATCCAGCTTGCGCAATATGCGGCTGGGGCGATAACTACCGTATAGGCTTCCTTGCATTGCCTGCAGGAGCAGCATTCCTGGCGTTCTCCACTCTGGTGTGGAGGATCAGCGTCAGGCATTAAAAAAGCACCGGAAACTGATCTCCCGGTGCCTTGCTCGCTACTTCATGCCGAAGCATGGACGAAACCATCTGCTTTCCGCAGTGAACTGTCAAATCACTTCCTGTCGTATTCCCGTCCTGCCGTATCCTGCTCTGCAGCTTTCCTCAGTGCCTGCTCCAGATCATGGATAAGATCGCCGGGATCTTCTATCCCTATAGAAAGCCTTACCTGATCGGGTGTCACTCCCGCTGCCAGCTGTTCTTCGGGAGACAGCTGTGCATGGGTGGTGGTTGCCGGATGTATGACAAGAGATTTTGCGTCTGCCACATTGGCCAGGTTTGAGAATATCTCAAGGCTGTCAATAAACTTCACCGCAGCTTCAAGTCCGCCCCTGATGCCAAATGTAAAGATGGAACCTGCACCCCTGGGCATATATTTACTGGCAAGCCCGTGATACTTATTGCTTTCCAGCCCGGGGTAGTTCACCCATGCAACCTGCGGGTGGTTTTCAAGATATTTTGCTATCTTCATCGCATTGTCCACATGCTTTGCCACTCTTAACGACAATGTTTCCAGCCCCTGCAGCAGCAGGAATGAGTTGAACGGGCTGATGGCCGCACCGGTGTCCCTGAGCAGCTGCACCCTTATCTTCGTCACATACGCCGCCGGACCTGTATCCCTTGCATAAACGATCCCATTATAGCTCGGGTCCGGCTCGGTCAGGCCAGGAAACCGCCCGCTGCCAATCCAGTCGAATCTGCCGCCGTCAACTATCACTCCCCCCAGTGATGTGCCATGCCCGCCTATGAACTTGGTGGCCGAATGCACCACCACATCGGCACCAAACTCGATCGGGCGTACGAGATAAGGCGTCCCGAAGGTATTGTCCACTATCAGCGGGAGCCCATTCTCATGAGCAATGGAGGCAACCGCTTCTATATCCGTGATGTTGATGCCGGGATTCCCCAGTGTTTCAATAAAGATCGCCCTGGTCTTTTCATTTATAGCTTTCCTGAAGTTTTCCGGATCGTCCGGATCGACGAATACAGTTTTGATCCCGAGCCTGGGCAGCGTCACCGAAAACAGGTTGTACGTGCCCCCATAAAGTGTGCTTGCAGCTACGATTTCTTCTCCTGTGCCTGCTATATTCAAAACAGCATATGTGATCGCTGCTGACCCCGAAGCTACGGCCAATGCAGCCACTCCGCCCTCCAGAGCAGCCATCCTCTGCTCCAGCACATCTGTGGTCGGATTCATTATCCTGGTGTAGATGTTTCCCGACTCCTTGAGCCCAAACAGATTCGCGCCATGTTCCGTATCCCTGAAAACATAGGATGTAGTCTGGTATATGGGGACTGCTCTGGAGCCGGTGGCAGGATCGGGCTTTTGCCCGGCATGCACCTGTAATGTGTCAAAACCAAGCTTTCTTTTTTCCATGACTGACCTCCCCTGTCATTGATAAATTACAAAGCATCAGAGACTTTGCCAATATATACCCGTATCTGGAAGTTTTAAAAAACTTTTTGCAGGCAGCCCCAGCGAAAAGTCGATTTTGGACCTGAAAAGCGTGTATTTATGTGTCGTGTCCGCATCTGTGTGGTATAATCAAGCAAGAGGTGATCATATGAAATCATACGCATGTGTAACAGGGGCCGACAGAGGACTGGGTTATGAGTTGGTAAAGGTTTTGCTGGAGGACGGGTACATTGTATTTGCAGGGCAATACAACAAAGAATGGAGGCTGCTGGATGAGCTAAGCACAGAATATCCGGACCGCCTTCATATAGTGGAACTCGATGTGTCCAATGATGAAAGCGTAAAAACAGCAGCAGAGTTCATCCGGTCAAAAACCGACAGGATCGATGTTCTGATCAACAACAGTGCCATATCCGGCAACCACGAGCCCACGATTTTCGATCAGCTGGATTTCGATGAAATGATCAGGGTCTTCAATGTCAACTGCCTGGGAGCGACAAGAGTAACAAATGCTCTTATACAGCTCATAGTAAACAGTGACAAAAAGCTGATCATGAACATATCTTCTGAAGCCGGCAGCATAGGCACCTGCTACAGGAAGGGCTGGTTCGCCTACTGCACATCGAAAGCAGCCCTCAATATGCAGTCCGCCATAGTACATAACAATATCAGGGAACTTGGAGGTCAGGTCATCCTCATACATCCCGGATGGATGAAGAGCTGGCTTACAGGCGAATATCATGACGAGGCGCCACTGACTCCTGATATCCCGGCCGGAAAGCTCATCGAAATCATCAGGGATCCGGAGCAGTACAAGGGTGAAAGGCCTGCATTTATCGACTATGAGGGAAACAAATGGGAGTTCTGATCAGGACCGGCTGGAAAGGAGAGATATTTTGGGCAGTAAAAAGGCAATCGTAATAGGCAATTATACAAATGTAGCATGGCACCCGCTGAAAGGGCCGGACAAAGAGCTGGCAGATATCCTCCGGGATTTTGAAGTTGAGTTCACCGAGGATTATGACAGGTTCAAAAATGAAATCATCTGTCAGTATGATCTTTGTGTTTCGTACACAGAGGACAGACTCACAGACGAACAGGTTGCCGGACTTCTGACATACGTTCTCAACGGCGGAGGACTCCTGGCCATACATAACGGTATAGTGGTGGAGGCGCGCCATGAGGCTGCGCATCTGGCGGGTGGCAGATTCAGATACCATCCTGACCAGAAGGTGCTCACATATGAACCGACGGAAACAGACCACATTATCATGGAAGGCATAGAAAGCTTCGATATTATGGAGGAGCCTTATCAGTTCGATCTGGATAATCTGCTGGAAACGACACTGCTCCTGGAGTACGAATCAGAGGGCAAAAAATGGCCGGCGGCATGGGCCCACAGTTATGGCCTCGGCAGAGTGGTATACCTCTCTCCCGGGCATCAGGCAGACTCTTTCAAAAACCCTATGTACAGAAACCTGATTCGCAGAAGCGCTCTTTGGGCAGCAGGGCTGCTGTAAATAAAAAGGTGCCGGCCGGCACCTTTTATTTTTCTGCATGCAGAAAGGCGGGATACCATCGCTATTGTTCGCTACCCCACGCCATCCTGCGGTAAGCCGAAGGGGACAGGCCCACTTTCTGCCTGAACAGGCGCGCGGAATGGCCGTTGTAGTCCATGTTGCACTGGTCAAAAGCCTGCCTGACGGTCAGGTTGGTATCGAGCAGCTTCTCCTTTAGCCTGCTTATTTTGCAGTTGGTATAATACTCATACTGCGTCATGCCGGTGTGTTTCCTGAAAAGTTTCGTAAAATGCGTCTTGCTGAGGCATGCCGCCTTTGCGACGGCATCGGCGTCGAACGGTTCCAGACAGTGGGATTCTATGTACTGCTTTCCCCATTCTATCTCTTCTTTTCCTCTGTATATCTTCTTAATGAAAAACATGGCTGCGAAGTACTCGACTTCCCCGTCAGACTCCATGACAGGGAAACACGTGATGTCGGTGCTTATGGTCTGTATATCCCTGTCTCTCACGTTAAAATACCTGACAAGGTCCTTGTACGGCGCGTTGAAGTCATTCAGATAAACGGTCCTGCCCCGCAGCACTTCCCTGACCTTTTCCCCGGCGCCAAGCGCTTTTACGACAGGATCCCTGAAAACATTGTACTTCCCGATGTGAGACTCCGGGCTTTTTATGCCGATCACATCGAATGCCGCCTTATTGGCTATAATTACAGTGCCGTCCTTTGAAAAAACCTGGACCGGGTATGGAAAAAACTCGATCACCCTGACAAGCAACTCCCTCTTGTCAGCAGCTATCGTAAGCATCTCATCAGGACACGGATGTGTCTGTCCCGTCCGGTCGTCCATAGGTATACCCCCCTCGTTTATTTCTGCCGCTGCATTGCGGTAAACGGAAGAAGATAAGCCGGTCTTTTCCCTGCCTCACGAAGAAAGATGATATAGACAAATTAATTATACTATATGATTGCGGGCGCGTCAGTTAACCATTGCTGTCTGACACACTGACGGGCATTTGCTGACTTGCTGGCGCGGCCGGCACTCTGTCAGGCTTTCCGCCTGTTTCTGAGCGAGAAATATTTCCGCGCCAGTTTTACGAAAGGCCTTACTATTACCGGCTCCATGTCGGCTGCCACCTCTCTGAGCTTTTCCCTTATGGGGATGTGCTGCGGACAGACCTTTTCACATTTTCCACAATCCCTGCATAATGACGCATATGAAGGCCTGCCGCTCATCAGGCCGCTGGTGAATGCGATATATTGCCACCCGGCCCGCTTCGCTCCGAAAAAGTGTTTCGCATTATAATAGCTGAAGCAGAATGGGATATCCACCCCGGCAGGACACGGCATGCAATATCCGCACCCCGTGCATCCCACTTTCATCAGCCTGTAATACTCTTCCCTGACCCTGTTGTAGACCTGCAGTTCCTGTTCCGTCAGCATCCCCGGCTCCGCCGAATCTGCCAGCAACGTGTTTTCTTCTATCTGCGCCTCCTCATTCATACCCGACAGCACAGTTGTAATACCCGGCTGATCCCATAACCAGCGGAAAGCCCAGTCCGCCGGTGTCCTGTTGAAGCCTGACGAGTCCCATATCTTCTGTATTTCAGGATGCATCCGCCTCACCAGTGTACCTCCGCGCAAGGGCTCCATTATCACGACACCTGTCCCTTTTGACGCCGCATACTCAAGGCCTTCCCGGCCTGCCTGGAAATACTCATCTATGTAGTTGTACTGTATCTGGCACATATCCCACGGATAGTCATCGATGATCGCCTTGAAATCTTCCTTGTCTCCATGATATGAAAAACCGAACCAGCGGATCCTGCCGTCTTTTTTCGCCTTTTCAGCAAACTCCCGTATACCGAGTCTCTTGAGTTTCTCCCATCCACCGAGATCATTGACGGCATGGAGCAGATAATAGTCGACATAATCTGTCCGGAGCTTGTTAAGCTGGCTGTTGAGTATATTGTCCATATCTTTTTCGGACCGCACCATAAAGGGCGGGAGCTTCGTGGCTATCCTGACCTTGTCCCTGTAACCCTTTGCCAGTATGTCACCCAGTATGGATTCGCTCCTCCCGCCGTGATATATGTATGCGGTATCGAAATAGTTCACACCACGGTCTATTGCCATCAGGATCTGCCTTTCGGTCCTGGACAGGTCGATCCTTCCGTTTTTATGAGGGAAGCGCATGCAGCCGAAACCCAGTATCGACACTTCATCCCCCGTTTTTCCCATCTTTCTGTATTTCATTCTCCCGGATCCTCCTTGTTCCGTTTTCCACTGCATCAAACTTCCGTTGCGGTAAATCACATCCTCCGGCTTTGGACGAATTCCCTTTCCGGCATCCTGACGGCGGTCAGTATGCCCGTCCTGAAGCATCCCGTATCTATGTTGACAGTGTTGTTCCTCCACTCGACCCTGTCGACTATGGTATGGCCATATATGACGGTCATTTTCCCTTTATAATCCGCTGCCCAGTCGAGCCGCTCGGGCCTTCCGTCCTCCAGTTGCCGGCCTGTTATGTCACCGTATATCGCCATCCTCTTTATCCTGCCCCGGAGCTTCCGATCCGTCGTATCGAGGTCCTGCAGTTCTTCCTTCAGACCTCCGTGGACTATCAGGATATCGTTTCTGCACAGCATCACGTATGGAAGCCCGTCTATGAAGTCGATGACCTGTCGTATAAATTCCGGGCCTTCAGCTTTGATAGCACGAAGAGTCTCCATGACCTCTTCCTTTGCCTTTGTTCCTTTTATGAGCTTCTGCAGTATCTTCTCCTCATGGTTTCCCCTGACAGACCGCGCCCGTCCACTTTTCACCGCATCCATCGCCAGCCTGAGCACCTTTACGGGTTCCGGGCCCCTGTCCGTGAAGTCTCCCAGGAATACCAGGGTGCGGCCTTCCGGCCATCCCCTGACCAGTCCGTCTTCACCGACTTCGTACCCCAGCTTTTCCAGCAATCCGGCCAGCTCACTGAAACATCCGTGTATGTCGCCTATTACATCCATCCGGTCTGCGTCCAGTTTTTCGTAAATACGTGATCCTTCGTCTGCTGCCATCGTTCCCTGTGATTCCTCCATCGGTTACAGTTTCAGATACATTTCCTGCAGTCAGCCTGGAAAACCTGCCCTTATGCAACCATTATACCCCATGCCCGCATCCGTTTGAACAGTTTTCAGCAGGAATCCCCACTTTATCAGGAATGCTTTTCTTTTTCAAAATACCCGTAATATTTTCCCCGCAACACCAGTAAAATAACGCTTCAGCTTCAGACACACTCAAAGTCCCTATCTGCACTCAGGTCCAAAAATCCCGGGATGTGTATTATAATACTCTTGAGATACGCCGATAACTTAATCACGCCGGCAGGCAGATGGTCAGGAACTTATCGAAACTGCCCATGACGGCGGCCTTAGCCGGAACGGCCGCAAAGTTAAGATATTTTTAAGAATTTCATCAGGTCGGTTGTAAGAATCATACCCTACAATACCATATACCTGGTGGCAGTGACAGGCAGAAAGCCCGATGACAGAGAACTTCACCCGGGGAAGATCGATTCCGTTTACTCGGATATATTGACCGCAGTATTATGCTTCCTGGTAGTGTTATGGTACCTGCTGGCTATAGCAGCGTTTGAAACGGGGCCGTATGACACAGGGGTTCTGACCGCATACCAGAAAGGGACACTGGTCATATTTGGGATCATAACATTATCAGTAACCGCCTTATGTGAGATGATCGTGCTTGCGATCATACGCAAGATAAAGGCGGGAAGCCTGATAAAACACAGCCTTATTTACAAATTCCTCTACTGGATTTATGATTTTGCAGTCAGCCTGTTCGACGGCAGGAGTTTTTCCAGGTACCCGCTGACAAAATCGCTGTTTTACAGGCAGCTCATTTTCATAATCATGAGCTTCGTATACGTATTCCTCACTTTTCTGTCCGTCGCGCTGGAAACCTATGCTGCTCTCATTCCTCCTGTGCTTGAAGTAATAATGATTTACTGGTATGTAAAAGGAAACAACAGGACATACATGGATATCAACCGGGGTTTCAACGAAAGCCTTGAAGAGCAGATGAAATTCGAGAGGATGAAGGTGGCGCTCATAACGAATGTATCCCACGACCTCAAAACGCCATTGACCTCCATCGTAAGCTATATCGATCTGCTTACTAAAGAAGAAGACCTGTCAGAAACGGCAAGGGACTACGTCAGGATACTGGGCGAAAAGACCGGCAGACTCAGCAATATGGTTTCGGACCTTTTTGACCTGGCCAAGAGCACCAGCGGCAACATGCCGGTGGATATCGAAAAACTCGATCTCAGGAAGCTGATCGAGCAGACGCTGGCCGACATGAGTGACAGGATCGAAAAATCAGGACTTGCCTTCAGGGTTAAGCTGTCAGAAAAACCGATGCAAATTTATACTGATGGCAAAAACTCTACAGGGTGTTCCGGAACGTGATCGACAATGCGCTTAAGTACTCGCTCCAGGGTACCAGGGTATACATCACCCTTGAGGAGACAGAAGGCATGGCTGTCGCAACGGTGAAGAACACCGCCGGCTACGAGATGGATTTCACGGCGGAGGAAATACTGCAGCGGTTCACGCGCGGCGACGAATCGCGTACTTCGGAAGGGAGCGGCCTTGGCCTTTCCATAGCGGGAAGCTTTACCAGGCTGTGCGGCGGCAGGTTCAGGGTAGATATCGACGGTGACCTGTTCAAAGTAACGATCAGCTTCAACCTCGCGCAGCAATGAAATCTGCCGATACTGACCGGACCGGCAGACTTCCTGTAAAATTCCGGGCCCTGGGGGCGGGTATCACCGTCCCCAAGGCCCGTAGCCGATCAAAACCCGGTTATCACTTCCCTGATGATCTCTGATACTGTCGGGTGCGGGAACACTACCTTTTTCAGGTCGTCGACCCGCATCCCTTTTTCTATCGCCATCGCTGCTCCGTATATGATCTCCGACGAATAGCTGCCGATCATGTGTACACCAATGACAGTCCTGAGGCGCTTATCGATCAGAACCTTGCAAATACCGTCCCCTCTCTCATTTTCGGCGGCATATCTTCCGCTGTATGTCATCGGGAGCTTTGCCGTTTCAAAATCGATCCCCTTTTCAGCCGCTGATTCCTCCGTCTCACCCACTCCGGCTGCCTCGGGATCGGTATAGATTACTGAAGGTATTGCATTATACCTGATCTCATCCACTATCCCCAGCATATCGTTGATGCAGACCTCAGCTTCCCGGTATGCCGTATGCGCCAGCATAGATATACCATTTACATCGCCTGCGGCGTATACGCCCGGGACATTGGTCCTGCCGTGCAGATCGGTCATGACCCGGCCTTTTTCCATGGCAACGCCTATGTTCTCGAGCCCCAGGCCCTCCGTCGCCGGCTTTCTTCCAATGCTCACAAGCACTTTATCAGCATCCACACATTTCAGGTCTCCGCTGCCATCCGATACGTGTGTATAGACTACCCCGCGGTCACTGATTTCAGTGACCCTGCAATTCAGCAGGAACTCAACACCCCTTTTCGCAAGGTTTTTCTGCAGGATGCCGGAAATCTCCCTGTCGACCGGGCCTGCCACATGATCCAGCAATTCCAGCACTGTTACACAGCTGCCTGCAGCACTGAAATATGAGGCCATCTCAAGCCCGACTATGCCCCCGCCGATTACAGCAAGGGACTCAGGTACTTCTTTCAGATCGAAGATCTCCCTGTTTGTCAGCACACGGCCGGAGTCAAGCCCCTCCCTTACGCCGGGCAATGCAGGTATCACCGGTTCCGAACCTGTCGCAACCAGGATACGGCGTCCGGCATACACCACATCCCCGATCTTCACCTCGAATACGGCCGTATCCCCATTGCCGCCGGGCTTCATCCCGGTTATCTCAGCAGTACCTTCGACTACTGTCACATCGCTGTCTCTGAGCCTTGCCTTCACTCCTGCGGCCAGCGTCCTTACCACCTTGTTTTTTCTGTTGATGACCTTTTTATGGTCCAGGGCGGCATTTTCAACAGTTATGCCGAATTTCTCACCGTGGACAGCTCCATAAAAGAGCTTTGCGCTGTAAAGCAAAGTCTTTGAAGGTATACAGCCCTCATTCAGGCAAACACCGCCGATATGTCTTTTCTCAGCCAGCAGTGTCCTCAGCCCTGATCTGCCCGCCAGTTCCGCAGCATGATAGCCTGCAGGGCCCCCTCCTGCAATGATCAGATCATAGATCAATTCAAACACTCTCCAAACTAATAGTGACGCTTTCAGCGTCACTATTTATTTCACAACTGCTTCGTTTTTATATCTGAATACACCGGCATACATCAGAATTCCGGCTCGATCAGGCCGTAGTTGCCGTCCTTGCGCTTATATACCACATTGACCTGATTCGTTTCAGCATTGGAGAACATGTAGAATTCATGCCCCAGCAGGTTCATCTGCAGTATGGCCTCCTCCACAGGCATCGGCTTTACCGCGAACCTTTTCGTGCGCACCACGTTGAATTCCTTCTCTTCCTCCACATCGACTTCAGGGCGGAATGCATCGGGCTGCTTCAATACCCCTTCCTGCAGCCTCTTTGAAAGCCTGGTCTTATGCTTCCTTATCTGCCTTTCCAGGATGTCCTGTGCCTTGTCGATACATGAATACATATCATCCCCGGTCACTTCGGCACGCAACTTGATCCCGCCGGTAAGTATCGTGACCTCAAGTATATGCCTGTTTCTCTCCACACTCATCGTGATCTGGGCCTCGGCTCCAGGTTTGAAGAATTTCTCCAGCTTGCCCAGCTTTTTATTTACTCTCTCCTTTAGAGCATCTGTTACATCGAAGTTCTTTCCTGTGATTTTCAGATTCATAGTCACTGCCCCTTTCATAATCAGTATTGACATGCACACTAAGTACCGATTTTACGGTATCCCGTGATCCCATTCCGGACTCCGGGATTACAAAAAGACATATATTTGTATTCAACAACAGACAGCATAATTCCTTCCAAAAGTATTGCTATATTTGACTGTATATATACATTTTTCACCATGTAGCCTCAAATACTGTCATTTCAGGGGTATTGAAGTGTCGGACAATTATTCACAAAACAGGTGTTTTGTGAATAATTTCTTGTGGATAATGTGGATAACCATGTGTATAACTATATTTCAGGCTTTCCTAAGCTGTGGATAACACTGTGGTGCAAATTTTGTCATCATTGGCCGGGGATACCTGCAAAGCCGAAAAAACAGACCTTGCTGTTCGCATACAGTCATAGCCCTGTTGATGTTATCCACAGGGCTTCCGACAAAATACAATCTTTTCACTTTTACATGCTGGATCCGGTTTTATTCCTGATCACGATTTGAAAAACACTCACTGCAATAGACGGGTTTCCCCAATCTCGGCTTGAAAGGTATTTTTGCCTCTTTTCCGCACTGGGCACATACTGCGTCAAACATTTCTCTTTTGGCGCCATTTCCATAAAGGGCTTTTCTCGCCGCTCTGCATTCCTTGCACCTTCCGGGCTCATTCTGAAAACCCCTTGCCGCAAAAAATTCCTGTTCTCCCACAGTAAATACGAATTCCTGCCCACAATCCCTGCATACCAACATTTTGTCTTCGAACATCCTGGTCCCCTCTCTTTGTAGTTCTGCTGACGCAGTATATGTGTCATTATTTGCCGGTCGGCAGGAAAGTACCTGCCGACCGCTATCTTCATTATATTACCTGGAAATGGACATATCAAGTTTTTCGCTGTTTTTCGGTCTTTATCACCTGTTTTGAGCAATAATGCCGGATTATATCATAGCACCACTCTGACAGTCCCGATACCCTTGTCAGGTATTATCTTTACACCGGTTTCGACTGTCTCCGCGCGGCCGCCTTCAACTGAAGACACCTTTTCCGTACCTCTCAGCACCGCATACCATTGCTTGCCGGAAGCAACCGGATCAGAAACAGTCTCCATGTCTACCACATTGCCGCTCTTCGATACCCTGAATGTCAGATGCTTGTGTCCGTCCGTACCGTAAACCACTGAATCCGCACTGGCTCCGTCGGAAAGCTCGAAGATGTGGAATTCCACGCCGTCTGCATAATCGTAGTCCGGTCTGTCGTCTGTTTCCCCGATGGCTATAACGGAGTTCTCTCTTACAAGGAGCGGAAGGCTCATGTAATCGTGCTTCTCATTTCTCCAGCATCCACCGTCTATTTTCTCTCCGCTAATAAGATTGGTCCATTTTCCTGCCGGCAAATAATACTGTGCCATGCCTGCATCATTGAATATCGGAGCCACCAGCAGCGAGCTGCCCAGCATGTACTGCCTGTCGAGCTGCAGACAGCCCGGATCCTCAGGGAATTCGAGGAACATTGCCCTCATCGCCGGAATGCCGTCGTAAGCCGCTTCACATGCAGCACTGTAAATGTAGGGCATCAGCCTGCATTTGAGCTTCGTGAAAAATCTCAGCACATCCACAGCTTCCTCATCAAACAGCCAGGGCACCCTGTAGGATTCATTGCCGTGCAGTCTGCTATGGGACGAGAGCAGCCCGAAGGCAGTCCAGCGCTTGTAGATGTCCGGCGGCGCAGTCCTTTCGAATCCACCTATGTCATGGCTCCAGAAGCCGAATCCGGATGCACACAGTGACAGCCCGCCGCGAAGGCTTTCAGCCATGGAATCGTAATTGGCCGAGCAGTCACCGCCCCAGTGTACCGGGAACTTCTGACCGCCGGCAGTTGCAGACCGTGCAAAGAGCACAGCCTCATTCGGACCGCGTTTTTCTGTCAGGACTTCAAACACAGCCTTGTTGAACAGCAAAGTATAGTAATTGTGCATAAGAACCGGATCAGAACCGTCATGATAAACCACATCCACAGGGATCCTCTCGCCAAAATCCGTTTTGAAGCAGTCTACACCCATATCCAGCAGTCTTCTGAGCTCATTCTTGTACCATTCGACAGCATCAGGATTAGTGAAATCGACTATGCCCATGCCAGCCTGCCATCTGTCCCACTGCCAGACACTTCCGTCAGGCCTCCTGATCAGGTATCCCTTTTCCATGCCCTCATCGAACAGATGTGATTTCTGGGCTATATACGGGTTGATCCATACACATATCTTAAGTCCTCTTTCTTTCAGTCTTCTCAACATCGCCTCAGGCTCCGGGAACACATCCTTGTCCCATGTGAAGTCACACCACTGGCTTTCTTTCATCCAGAAACAGTCGAAATGGAATACATGCAGCGGCAGGTCGCGCTGTGCCATGCCGTCGATAAAACTGGTCACAGTCTCCTCATCGTAACTGGTGGTGAAGGATGTGGTCAGCCACAGACCGAAAGACCATGCGGGCGGGAGAGCTGGTCTGCCTGTAAGCAGCGTGTAATTGGAAAGTACTTCTTTGGGCGACTCGCCGCCAATCAAATAATACTCCAGACATTCGCCCGGCACACTGAACTGTACCTTTGAAACATTTTCAGAGCCTATTTCATATGAGACCTTGCCCGTATTGTTGACAAAAACTCCGTAGCCCTTGCTGGAAATGTAGAACGGAATATTCTTGTAAGACAGTTCGCTGCTGGTGCCGCCGTCTTCATTCCAGATATCCACTACCTGGCCGTTTTTAACGAATGGTGTAAAGCGCTCACCCAGGCCATATATGTATTCGCCGACACCGAGATCCAGCTGCTCGCGCATATAGGCGCCTTCACCGGCCACAGTCAGATACCCGGTGTTCTTATGACCGTTTCCTGTCAGCCTTTTGCCGTCGTACAGGAAATCCATACTCCAGCCGCCTGATTTCCTCAGCCTCATGGCAAGCCTGCCCGATGTCATAGTGATGTATTCATCGTCCTGTGTTATCACAGGTGTATAGCCTTCTTCTTTATGCAGCTCAAACTCAGGCCCTCTGGCCAGTCCGCCCTTGAAGTGGTACACCTTCACACTGATTGCGTCAGCAAACGGAGAAGAAAATTCATATGTCAGCATGGGGCCATCGAGGGTATCTCCTCTGTGCCTTACAGGCCTGGTGGCGACAAACAGCTTCAGCAGACCATCACAAACCCTGACATCTCTGATTTCCACAGGGAAAGCAAGTGTGACGCCGTCCCTCATCAACCAGTAACCATTGGTAAATTTCATATCGATACCTCCTGTTTTGCAGAAATAGCATTAGTCTCGCTCAAAATATACATGTTGCAACAGATGAGTTGTCATAATATAATTATATTGACATCGATGTGTATATTCTTACTTTATTTTGATAATTCTTAATACTATTTTGATACAGGTGGTTTTATGGATAAATTATTGCTGAAAGAAGACAGGATCCATGGGGATGCTTCTTTCCCCCTGGATTCATACCATATGGACATACCTTCAGGTTCCATTGTCCTGGACTGCCACTGGCACGAAGAAATGGAGTTTCTGCTGATGACCTCCGGGAAAGCGCAGTTCAGGATAGATACCGACTACTATGAGGTCAATGAAGGTGAATGTATCTTCGTCAACAGCGGTGAGCTGCATGCCGGATTCCAGATCAACGATTCTCCCTGCAGTTTCAAAGCCCTGGTTTTCAGCCCTTCGCTTTTGTACAGCAGCTCCTTCGATCTGACCAGGATCAGCTATATCGATCCGATCATGAAAAATTCGCTGATCGTAAAGAGGCATATAAAGTCAGATACAGGCTGGCAGTCCCAGTTGCTGGACAGGCTGCTGAAACTGATGGTGTATATGCAGGACAAGCCGCCGGCTTATGAACTGATGGTGAAATCAGAGCTGTTCGGCATCTTCGCCCTGTTGTCAGCCAACTGCATATCATCATTAAATGTCGCTGAACGGAGCCAGGACCATTTCAGACTCGAAAAACTGAAAACAGCTTTGAAATACATACAGGACAACCATTCGAAAAAAATAAGCACTGTCGATATCGCCGCCTGTGTCGACATGAGCGAAGGCCACTTCTGCAGGGTGTTCAAGCAATATGTAAAGAAGACCCCTGTTGAATATCTGAATCATTACAGGATCACAAGAGCGGCAAAGCTCCTGGAAGAAACCGGGATGAAAGTGCTTGAAGCAGCAATGGAGGTAGGTTTTGACAATCTGAGTTACTTCACGGGTCTTTTCAAGCGGCATATGGGGATGACACCGTCAAGGTACAGGAGCACCAGGGGCAAGGCACCAGAGTGAACCGGAACCTTTCGCAATAGCCTGTGATCGTCCGGGATAACAGGCGATGTATGCGTAAAACACAGGGGCTGTCCGGTTTTTAACCAGACAGCCCCTTCTTATAAGTCACAACCTGCTCTTGTCAAAAAAGTACGCCAGGCGCATGGAGCAAAATCTCCGTCAGACTCCGGAAGCTCATCCCAGCTCCACAATCACCTGTGATTTGCTGCCAGCCGGCTGCACCGGGATCTTGTCGACCTCTTTCCCGTTCAGTATTATCCTCTTGATGCCGCAGCATACATGTGACGGGTTTCTGACTTCTATTTCGTATTCAGCCCCACGGAATATCCTCTTCGCCCTGAAGCCATCCCATGACGACGGGATGCAGGGATCCACCACCAGGCAGTCATAGCCCGGCCTTATGCCAAGAATGTACTGGCTGGATGCCACCATATTCCATGCAGCAGTACCGCTCAGCCATGAATTTCTGCCTATGCCGAACTGCGGATTCTCCTTGCCCAGTATGTTTTGTGCGTAAACATAGGGCTCGACCTCGAAGTGATCCGCATCGTCATTGCGCTTTGCGGGGAGTATCTGCTTGTAATACTCGTAAGCCTTGTCACCATTGCCCTCCATTATCTCGGCTATCATGACCCAGGGGTTGGTATGGCAGAATATGCCTCCGTTTTCCTTTGTTCCCGGGGGATATGTAGTTATGCCGCCCTTGGTGGGATCATGCTCGGTGTAGGACGGGTACATCGCCACTATGCCGTACCTGGTATTGAGATATTTGTCAATGGATTCCAGGCAAAGACGTGTACGCTCCTTATCCGCGACACCCCCGAGTATAGCCCACGACTGGGAATTGATGAATATTTTACCGTAAGTGTTCTCTTTTGAACCCAGCGGTTTGCTCTCATCATCAAATGCCCTCACATACCATTCACCGTCCCAGCAGGTCTCATTTATGGCATCCTTCATTCGTACGAACATATCGTTGAATACGGCAGCATCCTCATCCCTGCCGAGATAGCCTGCGAGCTCTGCCATCTCGTTTGCTGCCCGGCAGAACAGCATCGAGGTGAAAACACTCTCAGCAATGCCCTTGCCGGTATCCAGATTCAGAGTGTCGTTCCAGTCGGCGCGGCCTGCCAGTGCGATATTGTGCGGTCCTTTCCATTTGTCCGTGAATTCCAGTGCCCTGATCAGGTGTTCCCATACCGTGCCTTCTGTTTCCTTGTCATTGTACAGGACCTTCTGATCAAGGAATGCAAAGTCACCGGTTTCCTTCACATATGCATTGACAGCGAGGATCAGCCACAGATGGTCATCAGAATACCAGTCAAATTTCTTGACCGGGGCATCTCCCACACCGCCTTCTCCCGTCAGCGGGAAAAACAGATGGTAGGCCCGTCCGTCTGTGTACTGGCACTGCAGCAGCTTTACTATCAGTCCCTTCGCCTCCTCAGGTATGGTATGCATGACACCCAATGTATCCTGAGCACTGTCCCTGATACCCATGCCCCTTCCGAGGCCAAGCTGGTACATCGATACGAATCTGGACCAGTTGAAGGTGGTCTTGCACTGATATTGATTCCACATGTTCACGAAAAGGTTCATTTCCCGGTCAGGTGTATCGACATAAAGCTTTCCGATGTAATCCTCCCAGTATTCGTTCAGGCGCCCGAGCGCAGCCCTGGCCGCAGCGGGGTCAAGATATGCCTGTATTTCCTGTTTTATCGCATCCCTGTTGTCCGTATAACCGAGGATAAACACGATTTCCCTGGTTTCTCCGCGGCCAAGCTCTACCTCATTGCAGAAGGCCCCCACACCATTTGTCCTGCGGGATATGGAATTGGAGCATGCCCCCTGTTCGACAGCTATCGGATTTGCTTCTGAACGGTATTTTCCTATGAAAGTCTCGAGATTACAGTCATAGCTTGATACCTCTGCCCCGGTCGCAAAGAATGAAGCGCTTCCGCTGATATAGTGCGGATACCAGGTGATTATGCCATCATTGCAGCGGCACTGGTTGATCTGCTGTACCCAGTCCACATTCTGCTGATCCATTATCGCATCCCAGAAGCAGAACTCGGCATAACTGAATATCTGGAGTTTTTTCGGCACATTCAATGTGTTTTTGACCTGCAGAAGCCAGATTTCAAAATCTCTGTCATCCGGCACAAAATAGGTCAGGCTCGCCGTGATTCCCTTGTACTCGCCCTCCAGCACCGTATATCCCATGCCGTGCCTGCACAGATAGCTGTCCAGCTTCGTGCCTGAGGGCTGGAATCCGGGGTTCCAGTATTCTCCCGTGGCAGCGTCCCTGATATATATGTATCTTCCGGGCCTGTCCATAGGTATGCTGTTGTAGCGATATCTTGTTATTCTCCTGTTTTGGGGATCCTTATGAAAACTGTAGCCTCCACCTGTGTTCGTAACGATGCCGCCGTACTTCCCGCTCCCGATATAATTGATCCACGGAGTCGGAGTATCTGGTCTGGTGATGACATACTCATTTGCGGCCTCATCAAAATAACCGTACTTCATAGCTGCCTCGACCTCCCACTGCTTTCATTATATTGAAACGCCTTGATATACAGTAATTATATAATACATTTGAAAAATGTAAAACAATTCTATATAATCGATGTGACTGGAAGCCTGAGGAAATAAATATTTTGGTCAAATCATATTAAAAAAGGAGGATCCTTTCAATGAATGCTTATGTCAACATCAGCAATGAGCTCCGCAATTTCTTCAGTACCAACAAAATATTCAGGTATCTTCTGCCCCTGGATATTGTGATCATGTTCACAGGACTTGCTCTTACGTTTCTCAACACTGCACTGCGTATCAGCATAGGGGGATTTTTCAGTGCGCTGGCATACTGGGCTTTTATTATCGGACTTATACTTACATACGCCAATTTGAAAGAACGTCCCCTGTATATCGGACTGCTGGGATATGGGGGCATATATCTGATAGTATTTCTGAGGACCCTGTTCTCCAGAGTCCCTGCAATCAATTTTTCAAGTCTTTTCAGAATAATAGTATATGCAGGGCTGGGATATCTTCTTTTGAGAAAGACTCTCACCAATTCGTCCGGCACTAGCGTTGGCGGATAAGACCGCATTCAGAAATGTTCAGGATTTTATAGTATTGAAATATAAAGCCCGGAGATACTTCGAGCTTATATTTTCAATATCAGCTTTCATGCCTGGCAGTAAAAAAACCTCTTGACGAGGTTTTTTATGTTCCTATTTTTTTGTCTTTTTGGCGGAATCCAACTGATTCAGATCAAATGGTGTTTCCTGATATACATAATAGTTCAGCCAGTTGGCAAACAACAGATTGGCGTGCGCCCTCCATGTTACGACAGGCGGCTTTTCCGGGTCGTCATCCGGAAAATAATTCACCGGCACCTGCGGATTCAGACCTCTGCTCTTGTCCCTGTCATACTCGTACTTCAGCGTCAGCTGATCATACTCCGAGTGCCCGGTGACAAATATCTGTCTCCCGTTCAGGGCCAGCACTATATAGACTCCGGCTTCGTCAGATTCAGAGAGTATCTCCAGCTCCCCGGCCCTTTCGATATCTTCTCTTCTGACCTCAGTGTAGCGGGAATGAGGTGCATAGAATACTTCATCAAATCCGCGAAGCAGCATCACATTCTTCTTATTCACTCTGTGTGCAAACACGCCGGACAGCTTCTCATCCAGGGCATGTTTGGGAATGCCGTAATGGTAATACAGACCTGCCTGGGCTCCCCAACAGATGTGGAGTGTGGAGTACACGTTGTCCAGGCTCCATTCCATTATCTCTTTCAGTTCGTCCCAGTAATCCACTTCTTCAAAAGGCATATGCTCAACAGGTGCACCAGTTATGATAAGCCCGTCGAATTTCCTGTGCCTGATTTCACTGAACGTATTGTAGAACTTGAGAAGATGCTCCTGTGGAGTATTCTTTGACTCATGGGTAGCAGGATGCAAAAACGTCACATCCACCTGGATCGGCGTGTTGCCAATAAGCCTGAGCAGCTGTGTCTCAGTAACGATTTTTGTTGGCATCAGATTGAGCACAGCTATATTGAGAGGTCTGATATCCTGGCTCTCAGCCCTCTGCTCTGTCATTATGAATATATTCTCCCTGGTCAGCACTTCAGCCGCCGGCAATGTATCGGGGATCCTGATCGGCATCAATTCTCCACCTTTCAAATTTTCCACCCTTCAATATTGGTACGATCCGTACTGTGTCATTATCGATAAGCATTAGTATATATCTGATCTCCCGACTTTGTTTTCAGGAGATATGTTAAATATAATAGAACAAAGGCGAAAAATAATCAATAGCAAAGTTGCACAAGAGAACAGCCGATTTACATCCTCCTGCTTTGCAGACTGCTCCCGGGCTGCTGACAGCCAGCTTCGGACTGCTTCAGACCGTACTGCTCAGTCTTCCTGCCGCTTTCATCCAAAGTGCCGGAATGCCCTGTATCGATTATTCAGGCAATCTCGGATCTTTCCCTGCCGTTGAAAGTCCTGAAAGCGACAACAGCTATGATTATCGCTGCGGCAGCCAGAACCCCTTCAAGCACGAATACATTGGTTATCACACCCAGGCCATAGAGTACTGCAAACATGTCTACACCGGCATGTATAAGTATCGCATACAGGAACCAGAGCCATTTTTTCTGAGAAACAGCTTTGAGGACAAACAGCGACAGGGATATCTGAAGGACAAGGGCTACCATCCTTTCAAAGCCTGACATCAGGAACATATACGACGGTGTGGCTGTCAGCAGCCTTATGCTTTCATTCACTGCCTCCAGTTCGCTGCCCGTCAGCGTATCTGCCGCACTGCTCAAAGCACCTGAGTTATGCATTAATGACATGGTAAGATTGCCGATGGCAGAAAGGCCTCCTATAATCACCGCTTCGATGCCGCCGTGCCCAAGTCCGTATGATATGCCGGTATCGATGCTTTCATTTTCGGATACCCTGATAAGGAATTTGAAACCGAGCAGTCTTGCGGTCTCCTCGAAGATACCTGCGGCAAACCCTGCATATATCATATACAGCCATTTGTTCTGAACCAATGCAGATGTGGCAGGGTCAGGTCCGAGAACTACCCTGTGCATTATACTTTCGAGTATCATTACGAAAACGAAGAACAGAAGGGCTCCAAGCAGCATTGCCTTCCAGTTCATCCTTTTTTTGATCCCGAGGACTATGATCAATGTGATCGGAACTAAAACGGACAATACTGCCGATATCATCATCGATGTGATGGAAAGCGTGCTTACATTGCCAATATCCATACCCATACCTCCAGACTGGTCATCATTTATCATCCCGGCTGACCGACTGCACCTCGGGACCGGACGCTGCTCGTGCCGCCATCGCATCCGCCACATGCACATATCCTGCTTTACGCAAAAACTGAGTAATGGTCAGCAAGTTTTGATTTGATTTATCATTGCAAAAAGTATAGTATCGAATTAAGTATATATGTAAAGTCAGTCAAATGGAAGAAAAAAATGATAAGGAGGCAATTTGCTATGGAAAAGAAACCTGCTTACCTCGATGAGAGTCTGAGCTTCGAAGAGCGGGCAAAGGATCTCGTGTCCCGCATGACACTTGAGGAAAAAGTGACACAAATGCTGCACAGTTCACCCGCCATACCGAGACTCGGGATACCGGCATACAACTGGTGGAACGAAGCACTCCACGGAGTGGCGAGGGCAGGTGTAGCCACCGTATTCCCACAAGCCATAGGAATAGCAGCCACCTTTGATGAGGACCTGGTTTACAGGATCGCAGATGTCATATCTACCGAAGGAAGAGCCAAATATCATGAAAATGTCCGCAAAGGCGATCGTGACATATATAAAGGCCTCACCTTCTGGTCCCCCAACATCAACATATTCAGAGACCCCAGATGGGGACGCGGCCATGAGACCTACGGCGAAGATCCTTATCTCACCGGCAGACTCGGGGTGGCTTTTGTAAAAGGCATCCAGGGTAATGACAAGAAATATCTGAAGGCCGCCGCATGTGCGAAGCACTATGCAGTACACAGTGGTCCGGAGGCTGAAAGGCACAGCTTCAATGCAATAGCCTCCGTGAAGGATATGCGTGAGACATATCTGCCGGCATTCAAAGAACTCGTGAAGGAAGCTGACGTTGAAGCAGTTATGGGTGCATATAACAGAACCAATGGCGAACCCTGCTGCGGAAGCAAAACCCTGCTCATCGACATACTCCGCGAGGAATGGGGCTTCAAAGGCCATGTCACTTCTGACTGCTGGGCAATAAAGGATTTCCATGAGGGCCATATGGTTACTAAAACAGCACCCGAATCAGTCGCGATGGCGCTGAAGAATGGCTGTGACCTCAACTGCGGTAATTTGTTCGGGAACCTGCTGATAGCTCATAAGGAAGGGCTGGTCACAGAAGAGGATATCGATAAAGCCGTGATAAGACTGTTTACCACGCGCATGAAGCTGGGCATGTTCGACGACCCCAAAAATGTCCCGTTCAGCGATACACCTTACGAACTGAACAGCTGCGACGAGCACAGCGACTTCTCCGTAGAGGTTGCCAAAAAGACATTGGTATTGCTTAAAAATGAAGGTAACCTTTTGCCGCTTGATAAAAAGAAGCTGAAGGCCATTGCTGTGATAGGCCCCAATGCAGACAGCAGAGATGCCCTGCAGGGCAACTATTTCGGGACATCAGACAGGTATGTGACAGTACTCGACGGCATCAGAAAAGCAGTGGGCAATGACGTGAGGATATATTATTCCGAAGGCTGTCACCTGTATAAGGACAGAAGCTCTGTGCTCACAGCTCCGCGTGACAGATTCGGGGAAGCACTGGCGGCTGCAGAGAGATCCGATGTGGTCATCATGTGCCTCGGTCTGGATGCCACCATCGAGGGAGAAGAAGGAGATACAGGCAATGAATTCGCCAGCGGTGACAAGCTGGATCTCAACCTTCCCGGCCTGCAGCAGGAACTGCTCGAAAAGGTTTATGCAACCGGCAAGCCCGTCGTACTGGTACTTCTGTCAGGAAGCGCCCTGGCGGTCAAGTGGGCTGATGAGCACATACCAGCAATAATCCAGGCATGGTATCCGGGAGGCCGCGGAGGCGAAGCAGTTGCATCACTGCTGTTTGGCGAGTACAGTCCTTCAGGCAGACTGCCGGTAACATTCTACGCTACTTCAGAGGAACTGCCTGACTTCCGCGACTACTCGATGAAAAACAGGACGTACAGGTACATGGAAAACGAGGCACTGTATCCCTTCGGATACGGTCTGAGCTATACAAGGTTTGAATACAGTCCGATCAGGGCTGAAAAAACGACCATCAAAGCCGGTGAATCCATAAGATGCAGCATCACTGTCAGAAATGTTGGCTCCATGGCATCCGAGGAAACTGTCCAGCTCTATCTTAAGGATGTGGAAGCAAGCGTCGAGGTCCCGAGATGGCAGCTCAACGGCATCAGGAAAGTGTTCCTTGAGCCCGGCAGCGAACAGGAAGTGACCTTTACACTGACACCAAGGCAGATGGCCCTTATCGACAACGATGGAAAGGCCATTCTGGAGCCAGGCACTTTTGAGATATACATAGGCGGCAGTCAGCCCGATGCAAGAAGCATCAAGCTGACCGGCACACCGGTCCAAAAAATCGCCTTCGAAGTGGTCGGCGAGCGCATGGAACTGGAATATTAAAATAATAAGTGCCAGGTATTTCATCTGGGTACATATTCCGATAGAACAGCAGTATTTTCAGAAATCCGTAAAATCCTTCCGGCATCTACGTTTAAGTAGCGCCGGAAGGATTTTTCATTAATATGTGTCTGTATGGCGTGCCTGGCACCAGATTTTCTGATAATATAATATCGAGGTGTTTCCATGAAACTCGAAGGCCTTCATGAAAAGGGAATATTTACTGAACACTATCCTTTCCGCCTTGTAGAAAACACTATCGATGAGTTCAGGTATCCGATGCACTGGCACAACGCAGCCGAACTGGTCTATAATGCCTCGGGTACTTGCTGCATCAGTGTCGCCGGCTCCGAATATGAGCTGAGAGACGGCGAACTGCTGCTGATACCTGCCGGCGAGATACACGAAATCATCTCGTGCAGCAAGAGCGGGAAAAGGTACTTCATCCAATTCAACATATCATCTCTTGATGGTTTTGGCGGCATCAATGATGTAAAGCCCTATATGGAAAAGATAACAAAGATAAGCGATGATTTCTGTCCCCAACTGAGGTCTTCTGTCGAAAAGTGCGTGACAGAACTGATCGATGAACATGAAAAAAAGGATCACGCTTATGAGCTGTCCCTGAATGCCAGGGTATTCGACATCATAGTTCTGATCTCAAGGAGCCTGGCCAGGTCTTCACCGGATTTCGAAAACACAAGGAGCAGGACAGTGACCGGCCTGAAGCAGATAAACAGAGCATTTGAATATATAGAGAAAAACTATCCCGGTCAAATCACATTAAAAGATATATCACAGGCAGCAGGCTTCAGTGAATACTATTTTTCCAGACTCTTCAAAGAGTATACCGGGCAGAGCTTCCTGAGCTATCTGAATACGTACAGGGTGAAACAGGCAGAGAAGCTGCTTAGATCCACAGAGAAATCGGTATTGGAGATCGCCCTGGATTCCGGCTTCAACAGTCTTACCACATTCAACAGGATATTCAAAAAAATAAAGGGCTGCTCTCCTTCGTATTACCGCAAGGCCGGCAGATGACCGGAGCAGGTGGGTGTCTTACCGGCCGCTTTGATATCTTCATCCCCTTCTGGATGCTGTAATATTCTTGTTAAGTAAAATTCACTGTATTGTAACCAATTGCCACGGCAGGTATGCCATACTATTAATAGCGGGTATTGTATCTGTTGGGAGGAGTATCAGGTACGGAATACTATCCGGCATCTTCACAGCAGTCTAAATGCTGTTGCGGATTTTACACTGCAGGATAGAGCAAATGCTTTCAGGCAGCTTACAGATGCACCGAACATTGTTTCAGCGCACCACAGTCTGCAGCAACAAATATACATCACGCGCAACACTGTAAAAAGCTGTATTTGCTTCCTCCTCGGATATGGGTAACAAAAGCAGATACAGTAATGGGGAAGGCCTCAGGCTTTCCCCTTATTCCTTTCCCTCTTACCGGTCACATTTTCTGTCTGACAGTCCGTCCCCATGGCTTTTTGCAAATTCACGTGACGGCATCAGCCTTGCGCCGCATCTTCTTTTCCAGCAGCTCTGATGCAGCCAGCATGATTACTATACATGTCAGCACAAAATATGGGAACAGCCTTATTCCGGCCACCGATGCGAGCTGGCCGAACAAGGGCGCTGCAACCGTTCCGCCTATATATGCGATGGCCATCTCAAGTCCTACGATGGCCTGCGATGCATCCTTGCCAAACCTGTTCGGGGTTTCATGGAGCATGGCAGGAAAAACCGGAGCAGTCCCCAGCCCTATCATCACGATGCCTGTAACAGCAAAAACCGCAGAGCGGGGCAATATTATCAGCAGAGCTCCGGCTACGCAAATAAGCTGACCCCATCTTATCAGATCCGCATTTCTTACTTTCATCGATACGAATCCTGATATCAGCCTGCCGACTGTGATGCCGCCGTAAAAGCAGGAAGCGACTGTCGCTGCATCAGCAGCGGAAAATCCGTGGTACACGGAAAGATAGCTGCTGCACCACAATCCCGTTGTGACTTCAGTGGCACTGAAGAATATGAATCCCACCATAGCCAGTTCGGCATTGGGAAGCCTCAGTGCTTCCCGGTTGGTGATGTATTTTGCTTTTCCGCTTTCTGAAGCGCTTCTGCCGGCCGTGTCGGTATCCCACAGCTTCAAAGAGCCGAAAAGGACCACGACAAGCACAGCCTGGACGATGGCAATGGTAAGGTAGCCAAACCTCCAGCCGTTTTGCGCGGCAATATGATATGCCATTATCATCGGCCCTGCGGTGGCTCCGATCCCCCAAAAACAGTGAAGCCAGTTCATATGGCTTGATTTGTAGTGCAGCGCCACGAAATTGTTCAGCCCTGCATCCACGCTGCCGGCGCCGAGTCCCAGCGGCACAGCCATAAGAAACAGGAACCAGACTGACGGCGCGAAAGCAAAACCAAGCAGAGCTGCTGCAGTCATGGCCACGCTGACTGCAGTTACTATTCCTGTTTTGAACCTGGTTATGAGTCTGTTTGAAAATAAGCTTGATATGATCGTCCCCACACTGATCGTCATGGCAAGATAACCAGCCATCGACACGGGTGCACCAAGCTCTGGCCTCATCGCCGGCCAGGCACTTCCAAGAAGTGAATCCGGAAGCCCCAGACTGATGAAGGCTATGTATATGATTATCAATAGAATTTTCATTTCAGGTCATTCTGCCTCATTTGCTGCTGATCCTGCTTACCCCTGTCCTGACAGCTGCCTCTGCCACTGCCTTTGCAACAGCATCTGCTACTCTGGGATCGAATGGAGCCGGTATGACATACTCGGGTGTCAGTTCGTCGTCAGATATCAGGCCGGCTATAGCCTGAGCAGCAGCAATCTTCATCTCGTCGTTGATATCGCTGGCCCTCACATCAAGCGCTCCTCTGAAAATGCCGGGAAATGCCAGGACATTGTTGATCTGATTCGGAAAATCCGAGCGCCCTGTACCTATTACGCCAGCTCCCGCCTCTTTTGCTTCATCCGGCATTATTTCAGGTGTCGGATTTGCCATGGCGAATATTATCGGATCCTTTGCCATGGTCCTTACCATATCCTTTGTCAGTATGCCAGCCACTGATAATCCGATGAACACATCAGCACCGGCAATGACATCCTCCAGCTTGCCCTTTTTCTTCTCAAAATTCGATATCCTCGCCATCTCGGCCTTTTCTGCATTCAGGTTGTCCCTGCCCTCATATATGGCTCCCCTGGTATCGCAAAGGATCACTTTTCTCAGGCCCATTGCCATAAGCAGCCTGGTAACGGCAATGCCTGCCGCCCCTGAACCGTTGACGACCACCTCGACATCGGTGATGTCCTTCTTCACCAGCTTCAGTGCATTTATCATGGCAGCGAGGGTCACGACTGCTGTACCATGCTGGTCATCGTGGAAGATCGGGATATCACATTCCGCCTTGAGACGCCTTTCTATTTCAAAACATCTCGGGGCAGATATATCCTCCAGATTGATGCCTCCAAAGCTTCCAGAAATCAGTTTTATCGTCCTGACTATCTCATCGACGTCCTTAGAGCGGATGCAAAGCGGGAATGCATCGACATCCGCGAAAGTCTTGAACAGCACACACTTGCCCTCCATGACGGGCATCCCGGCCTCAGGCCCTATATCACCCAGTCCGAGCACTGCTGAACCGTCAGTCACGACTGCAACGAGATTCCACCGTCTCGTCAGTTCATATGACTTATCCACATTGTCCCGGATCGCAAGACATGGTTCCGCCACACCGGGGGTATAGGCCAGCGACAACTCCTCTTTGTTTGTTGCCGGTACCTTGCTTATGACCTCGATCTTTCCCTTCCATTCATGATGGAGTCTGAGGGATTCCTTTCTGTAGTCCATTTCTTTCTCTCCTTCTGGGTATTGGATTTCAGGATCTTTGCTATGTACCTGTGACAGTAATCCTGTTGTGTTCTTTATATATCAAAACAATCATTATCAAGGATAGCAAAGTTCATTTCCATAATCAAGCTATTTTTAAACACATAGACGTATCCGCTTTCTCAAAAAATCTGAAATACTGTGATAAAATGAAATATCGTTCGGAAAAGCCGAATGTTTGTTCGACATCAGGCGATATAAAAAAATTCCGGGCTGTATTATTCGCCGGCAGAGATATATAATTGAATACCCGAACACAAGTTCGCCATGATCGGAGGCTTTCATATGAAATTCAAAGTTACGATTGGATGTGCCGCATGCGGATACAGCAATACAGTCAGGGCCGATGCCATATTCGACTGCTCAGCTCTTATGTGCCCGAAATGCAGAAATGAAGACTGCATGTCTGTCACAGCAGTAAAGGAAACGATTGCTGATGCTTTCAAAAAGCAAAATATCCTCAAACGTCTGGAAATGATACAGGATCTCTGACAGAGCGATGCAGCCGGTTTATATCACGGTTTCATTTTTTTGCTGCAAAAGACTCCTCGAACGGGATGAAAAAGCCCCGCGGATGGTTGCATACGATGCAGATTTCCGGCGCCTCATTCCCCATATGGATGTGCCCGCAGTTGGTACAGATCCAGACTGTATCCTCCTTCTTCCTGAACAGTATCCCGCTCTCCAGTTCATCTGCAAGTCTCCCGAATCGTTCAGCGTGGACTCTTTCGACCCTGGCTATGTTCTCGAAGATATGGGAGATTTTCGTATAGCCTTCTTCCTTCGCGATCAGACCGAAGTTCCTGTACACATCCTCCCATTCCTCGTTTTCATTGCGCTGTGCCGCCCTCAGCAACTCAAGGGTACTGTCGTAAAGATCCACCGGGTAGGCACCTTCGATGGCTATATGTTCTCCCGCAGCATCCCTGAGCAGTTCGTAAAAGACCTTGGCATGCGCTCTCTCCTGGTCTGCCGTATAATTGAAAACTGCCTCGATATTCTGCAGACCTTCCTTCCTGGCAAATGATGCCGCAATATTATATCTGTTCCTCGCCTGGCTTTCGCCTGCAAATGCTCTCATCAGATTGACATATGTTCTGCTTTCCCTAAAATTCATTTGCATCGCTCCTTATATTTGATTTACACAATATTATCCGTATAAAAAATGAAATTATTCCGCCACAAGACAGGTTTCCCGGACAAAAATCCAGTATCTCGCCAAAAGATCCGTCCTCCTGCTGTAAAGTCGTTTTCCGCATTGCTTTTATGAACCCGTATAGTATAATATCCTTTAGGCTGTCAACGGCCAAGTTTACACAGATGTGAGGTTTTTATGGACAACTCGGTTGCTGTTTTCAATCAGGTCCTCATCCTTTTTTTAATAATGTTCGTCGGATTTATTGCCAAAAAAACCGGTATAATAAATGATGCCGTCAGCAAAAAGCTGTCCGAGCTGCTGCTGAAGATAACAAATCCGCTTCTGGTGCTGTCTGCTTTCCAGATGGACTTTTCGCCGGACATCATGAATAATGTCCTGCTGGTATTCATTTTCGCTGTTGTTGCCAACCTGGTGTCCATATTGCTGGGGCAGGTGCTGTTTGTCAGGCAGAAAAACGAGATAAAGAAAATAATGAAGTTTACAGCCGTATATTCCAATTGCGGTTTCATGGGATTCCCCGTGCTTGAAAGTCTGTTCGGCAGGACCGGCATCCTGTACGGATCCATATATGTCGCCGTGTTCAACATATTCCTGTGGACAAATGGAATGGCTATATTCAGCAGCAGTGAAAAACTCAACAGGGATTCCATAAAAAAGATCGTGCTGAATCCCGGAATAATAACGGTATTGATAGGCATAGTTCTGTTCATGCTGTCCATCAGGCTGCCCGGCCCCGTTGCCGAAGCTGTGGATCTTGTGGGTTCGATGACTATCCCGCTTTCTATGCTGATAGTAGGTGCCACCGTGGCAGGCAGCAGATTCAAAGAACTGTTCAGGGGTTGGGATATCTATTATATCACTGCCGTCAGGCTTGTGCTGATGCCGTTGATCGCATTTGCTGCACTGAAAATCCTTGGCTTTCCGGAAATGCTGATGACCATCTGCGTCCTGCTGATTGCAATGCCGGCAGCGGCAACCACGACGATTTTTGCGGAATTATATGACAGCGATTCTGTTTTTGCCTCCCGGGTCGTTGTTTTCACGACACTGGCATCTATTGTGACGCTGCCGCTGATGATGCTGCTTATTCAATTGTAATGTATGGAAGGCGCGGCTTGTTTGTGGTAGAATATAGATACATTTCAATGATATTCACGGGGGTCGGTACATACTATGGACATCATCTCTACCAAAACGCAAACCAGGTTCCGGACACTTGTCGATATATTATCCTCAGGCGGGCAGAGGATATTCATACAGATGCACAATGCTCCGGACCCTGATTCTATAGGAAGCGCCTTCGGCCTTCAGTATCTGCTGCGAAATGCCGGCATCCATGCAGATATCTGCTACCGCGGCGAAATCGAAAAATACAGCACCAACAGGATGGTCGAGCTTCTTGATATAAAGCTGAGAAATATCAGAGACATACACGACATGACTGAGGATGATTACATTGTCCTGGTGGACTCACAGAAAGGCAATTCCAATATAACTGATTTCATAGGGAATGAGATAGCTTCTATAGACCACCATCCCGTATTCCAGAAAATAGATTATTTGTTTGAGGATATACGACCGGATGCAGGAGCATGTTCATCGATAATCGCTGAGTATTTCGTGGAAAATGATGTGGAGATCCCTAAAAATATTGCAACTGCTCTGCTTTACGGGATCAAAACCGATACGCTGGATTTGTCCAGAGGTGTCAGTGAACTGGATCTTGACATGTTCTGCATGCTTTACAGGGTCGCTGATATTGAGCTGCTGAACCTGATCCAGCTCAACAAGCTCCGGTTCCGTGATCTGACTGCGTACAGCAATGCCATAAAGAATATAAAAATATATGGAAACGTAGGAATCGCATATCTTGGCGAGGACTGCCCCGATTCTTTGCTGGGCACTGTATCGGACTTCATTATGTCACTGAAGGAAGTCGAACTGGCAATAGCGTATTCCAGGAGAAAAGAGGGCGTTAAATTTTCCGTCAGGAATGAGACCACTCACTTTGACGCCGGGAAAATTATCATGGAAATACTTGAAGGGTACGGCAACGGCGGAGGACACAAATCAATGGCTGGCGGGTTTATCCCCGATGCATCAGTCAGGGAAACCTGGTCCACCTTCCATTCATTCCTCGAAAACAGGATCCTGGAAACGCTGGACAGGCAATCCCATGATTAGACTACTCACAGCACTTTAGACAGAAATTCCTTTGCCCGTGGATTCTGAGGGTTAGAGAAAAACTCAGCCGGTGCATTCTCTTCGAGGATCTGTCCATCATCCATAAACAGCACTCTTGTGGCCACTTCCCTGGCAAAGCCCATTTCATGGGTCACTATCACCATGGTCATCCCCTCTTCTGCCAGCTGCCTGATCAGATCCAGCACTTCTCCCACCATCTCAGGATCAAGTGCTGATGTAGGCTCATCAAACAGTATCACCTTCGGGTTCATCGCCAGCGCACGGATTATGGCTATTCTCTGTTTCTGGCCTCCTGAAAGCGTAGACGGGTATGCATCGGCTTTGTCCTCGAGCCCTATCCTCTTCAGCAGCCGAAGGGCATTTTCCCGTACTTCCTCTTTGATTTGCTGCCTGTTTGCATTGATTTCATAAAGGGGCTTTTTGTCCCTGGCAAAAAGATTGCTTATCCTTATGAAAGCATTCTTCAGCTTCTTCCTGCGAAAATCGGTAAGCTTCACATGCAGCGGTGCCAGCATGATATTGCCCAGCACTGTCTTGTTGTTGAAAAGGTTGAACTGCTGGAACACCATCCCCATACGCCGTCTGTGTATATTAATGTCGACCTTCATATCGGTGATATCGACACCGTCAAATATTATGGAGCCTGATGTGGGATCCTCCATGCAGTTGAGACAGCGCAGAAAGGTGCTTTTGCCGCTTCCGGAGGGCCCTACGACAACGACCTTCTCACCTTCGCTGATGGTGGTTGTGATGCCTTTGAGCACTTCGAGGTTGCCAAAGCTCTTTCTCAGATCAGTTATTTCTATCACTTTTTCTCAGGCTCCTTTCCATTATTCTGACTAGCATCGCGATTATCATGACCATTACGATATAAATAAGCGCCATTGCAAGGTAAGGAACCATGAACTCATAATTATTCGTTCCGATGTAGCTGAAAGCGACATAGAGGTCTGCAGCGCCGACGAAGCTTACTACCGAAGTCTCCTTTACCAATGCTATCAGCTCATTGCCCAATGTAGGGAGTATATTCTTAACTGCCTGCGGAACGACGATTTTCAGCATCGTCACACTGTAGCTCAGGCCGACTGCACGACCTGCCTCCATCTGCCCCGGATCAACAGACAGTATGCCGCCCCTCATTATCTCTGATACGTAAGCCCCGCTGTTGAGACCGAATACCATGATACAGACATTAACAGGCGGCATATTTATGCCGAGCAGAGGGAGTATCACATAATAGGCTACCAGCAGCTGGACTACTATGGGCGTACCTCTGAACAGCCCTACATAGAATGCACATACCCCATTGAGTATCCTCGGCAGCCTTTTATACTTCGGCATGACTTCAATGGCAGCGATCACCGTTCCGATCACGATACCTATCGCCAGGCCGACAACAGCTATTATCAGCGTATTCTGAAGTCCTGTCAGTACTTTTGCATATCCATTGTGGTTTATGAATATTTCCCAGAACTTAGCTATTTTCTTATCAAAATTACCCATACCAATACCCTTTATTGTCCGCTTTCTGCCCTTTCAGATACGATGCCCCGCCGGAACCGGCGAGGCACCGCACACCTCATCACGACATCTGCCTGATCAGCGCTGTCAGTTCATTTCATTTATTGCTTCTGCAATGCATTTGGCAGGAGCTTCATCAATGACGACAAGATCTATGTTACCGTTGAGCATGTCCTGGACTGCCAGCGAACCTGATTTGTAGCCGACGCATTCAACATTGTATCCCTGGAAACCCCAACCCTCATCGCCTTCGACATAGAATTTCCCTGTGGTCCCGTTCTGCACACCGATCCTGGTTTTGCTGTCAAGTCCGCTCAGTACTGCCTCGACGTCTTCTCTCGTCTTGCAGTTGTCGAATCTCTTGTCAGAGGATTTTACTATCAGCATCTGAGCAGCATCATAGTACTTGTCAGAAAATGTGACATATTCCTTTCTGTCTTCTTTTATTGTAAGACCAGCCATGGCAATGTCCGCCTTGCCCTGTCCCACTGACAGACAAACAGCCTCAAAGTCCATATTGCTGATAACAAGTTCTTTACCAAGGCGTTCCGCCAGCAGTGCCGCTATTTCCATATCTATTCCGAGATATTTGTCCCCGGCCGTATATTCGAAAGGCTCGAAACCTGCATTGGTAGCTACCACAAGCTGATCCTGCGACGGATTGAGTTCTGCCGACGTAACCGGTGTCGGAGTCCCGTCCCCGAAGTAATTGTTGAGTATCTTGTCGAATGTGCCGTCAGATTTAATCTCCGCAATGAATTTATTTACCTCTTCGAGCAGCTCGGGTTGATTTTTATCCACACCGAATGCATACTCTTCTTCTGTCAGCGGTATCTCGATAACCTTCACGACACCTGATCCGCCGCTGCTTTTTTCGCCACAGCCAGCCAGCATACCGGCCATCAGGATCGCCAGAACAGTTACGATCGAAATCAATCTTTTCATTACATTCTCCCCTTTATTATGTAATTTTTATGCAGCCTTTTTGCATGTTTATACTCTTTATGCATGCTGTCGAATAATTATAAGTTATCCCAATAATATATATTTGTCAACACTAATATCTATTCACACGTTTAGGCCAACTTAACGCAATTTAAGCATAATTATACTTAGCAATGCATAATTATGCTTAAATTGGCTGTATGACCTATTTTTTCAGTGTCAGAGTGCCGAACACAGATGTATCCTGATATCCATTGCCGGAAGCATCATTCCAGTTTGCAACGCTTTGACGGACACCGCCCTTTGCATCATTGATCTGTACGTCAAAACCTATCTGCATGTCGGCCTTCGGAGTAATGATCCTGAATGGTATCTTCATTTCGACGATGTAATGAGACCCGGAGACCCTGACGGCGGATTCGAATCCCGCGGCGATATCTTCAGGGTTGAATGTCGCCATGTTTTCAAAGTTTACCCTGTACTGTCCGTCATCTTCCTGGTAGTATGTTGTTTTGGCATTGTTCTCATCCACGAATACCTCCACCGAGTCCTGTTCCCACGGATTGGCATTGGCTTTGTCAAGCTGCGGGTCATTGACATATACCAATACATACAGGTTCTGTTCATCCCACAGCACTCTCGCCGTTCCGCTGGCACCCTGCCAGGCCATTTGATAACGATCTGTCTTCAATGCAGGTGATTTGCTCCATATGGCATCTGTCTCCCCATCTATGACAGGAGTTCCATATCTGGCAAGTGACTGCCTGGAATCAAGGTACTCGGGTTTGTTTTCCTGCATGAATTTCTCCGGATCTATGACCCCATAATAGGCCAGCTTTGCCTGCAGATCCCTGTCAAAGAGTGTCGGATTCATGGATGATCTCCAGCTGGTGCCGTCATCCATACCCCAGAATGTCACACGTGCGATGTTGTCGGAATACTCCCTGAAAATACTGAAAAGCTCTGCATACAGATAACCTTGCTGGACCGCCTGCTTTTCAGTCATTTCATGGTTTGTACCCGCCATTACATCCAACTCTGTTATGCTTACTTCAACGCCCAGTGAAATAAATCTCTCAAGAGACTTTTTCACATTGATCGGATTCGTGTTCAATGAATAGTGGCCCTGCATACCGATGCCATCAATGAGCAGCTTGCCCGGATTACTCCTCTGGTATTTCTCATTCAGCTCACTGACCATGCTGTAAACCGCCCTGGATTTGTTCTGGTTGTCAAGATTGTAATCGTTGTAATACAGCTTTATATCCCATTCGGGATGGGCATCCAGCACTTCTCTCGCTGCAAGGAAGGCCTGCTCCACATAGTCATCTCCTATGGCGTTGTACCACGGGGATTTGCGCAGTGCTCCCCTCCAGTCCTCCGGCTTTGATGGATTGTCGTTCATGGCTTCATTCACGACATCCCAGGAGATGACCTTGTCTCCGAAGTGCTCCATAACAGTCTTTATATGGGTCCTCAGGTTTTCGAGGGCCTCCTCCCGGCTCAAATACACATCCCTGGCCGACTGATTCATCCACTGAGGCGACTGCTGGTGCCAGACCAGTGTATGTCCATGTATCTTAAGACCTGCTTTCAATGCGTTGTCGACCATCCTGTCAGCAGTGCTGAACGTGAATCTGCCCTTGGAGCGCTGCAGCGCATCCGGCTTCATCGCATTTCCGAAAGTGACTGTATTGTGGTGCATTTTCAAAAGCTCCAGCCTGACACCGTAAGTATCCTCGAGAGATATGGCATTTCCTATCAGGAAATCATTTTTATATACATCTTTTATGGGTGTGAGATCCGTCTGTATTCCCTTCACGGCCTTTCCTGTACGCTCTACCGAAATATCGTCTATATAGAATGAAGCCTTCGGATCTGAACTTTCGATATATATCGTTATGTAATCGCTTTTGGTATTGTAGCGGTATAAGCCCTCAAGCCTGACCCAGCCGTCTTCAGTACCAAGGTTATGCTGTACAATATTGGCGTAATTGGCACCGCTGCCGCTGCCTGTCTGCGTGGAAAGCATGATCTGCGCACTCAAAGGCTCTATTAGCTTTACATGCACCGAGATCCTGTATTCGGCACCCTCCTCCACATATTTGTCGATCCTGAGTGAAGGCCCATGCCACGATTCAGATCTGTTTGTCACCTTCAGCGAATACTTCCCTCCCTCTGTCACATTTGCTTCGTCTGTAACAGAAAGGATCTCAGATCCGCCTCTGGCAGAAAAACCCTGCGCAGTTTTGGTTTCAAAGCTGACAGGCACAAATACCTCTGCCTGGCCTTCCGGCGTTTGAGCCTGGCCCGCCGCATCACCGTCCTGTTCCTTCTGGCTGCCCCCGAGATCTGCCGCATCACCGCTTTTGTCGTCTGCGGGCGTCTGTTCATCTTTCCCGTCACCGAACTGATCCGGATCTGTATCCTCAGTGCCGGATCCTTCGTCAGTACCCGCCGAAACCCTGCCGGGATCGGTCTCATCCCCCTTATCCGCTGTCTCCTGACCACAGGAAGTCATAAACATCAGGATCAGGCAAATAACCATAAAAACAGCTATAGTCATTCTGCTCTTTTTAAAAACAGTGCCGTCCAAAACCAAACACCTCCGCTGACCTGACAGCGCTGACATCAAATCCTCAAACATCGGCTGCCAACATATGTATATGTTACAGTATAAGTATAACACCGCCAAGAGCAAATTTCCAATCAGTATAAGCAGCTGACAAAGCCCCTGTCCTCTGGTCTGTCATATGTGCCGGAACGATCAGACCTTGCGGCTGATACAGCCTGCTGCTCACTGCACGAGTATCTGTTTGACAATATTGCCTGAGGGTATAAAATTAAATCGTGCGGTATTTTTTGTTTGTGCAGCCATCATCGTCCTTTTGCCCCGGACTTGACTGTCCGCCGGCAGCACAGATAAAGAAGCTGCAATGCCGATCATAAATCATATAAGGAGGCTCTGCATATGAAAACATGGGATGGGTATATGAGGGGTATAAACCTGGGTGGCTGGATCTCCCAGTGTCCGCGCGAACAATCCCACTACGACAGCTTCATATCGGAAAAGGATATACAGACGATAGCTTCATGGGGGCTCGACCATATCCGTCTGCCGATCGATTATGACGTAGTGGCCGATGATGAAGGACGATTCAAGCCAGATGGCATAAAGTATGTGGATGATTGCATCAAATGGTGCAAAGACAGCGGCCTGAACATAATACTGGATTTGCACAGGGCACCTGGTTATGCATTTTACGATCAGAATAACACGCTTTTTGAAGATGCTCATGTACAGGACACTTTCACAGGCCTCTGGAGAGAATTTGCGACAAGATACGGCAAACTCAGCGATTTTGTATCCTTCGAACTTCTCAACGAAGTGGTGGATGCTGAAAGCAGCCAGTGGAATGACCTCATCAGAAGAGCCATATGTGAGATCCGTAAAACAGCTCCTGACATAAAAATAGTGGTAGGCGGTATCCGCTGGAACAGTGCCAGCAGCCTTGAATTACTGGATGCGCCGTATGATGAGAATATTATTTTTACCTTCCATTTCTATGATCCGTTCCTGTTCACGCATCAGGGTGCTACATGGGTCAAGCCTCTGTCCGACCTGTCCATGGAGTATCCGGGAAACATCGAAGATTACCGAAGCACAGCTAAGGAACTCAATTCCTATGATTCAGAGTATTCCACTGTACCGGAAATGAACAGGGATTATCTGGTCAAAAGGATGATGCCTGCCATCGATATAGCAAAAAAGTATGATGTGCCCGTCTATTGCGGGGAGTATGGTGTTATTCTCCACGCGCCTGATGAGAGCGCCCTGAACTGGTACAGAGACATACACTCTGTATTTGAAGAGTACAGGATCGCCAGAGCTGCATGGACTTACAAATCCATGAGCTTCGGCGTGATCAACTGGCCTGACGATACCGCAGAGCAGATTATAAAATATCTGTGATGCAGCTATATGCGGTTCCGTATTTTACAAAAAATCCTGAGGAGGTTATTCGATGGACTTGAAATACAAGGATAAATCGTACTCAGTCGAGGAACGAGTAAATGACCTTATCGGAAGAATGACTGTTGAAGAAAAAATAGGACAGATGATGCAGATCAGCTTCACATCCGTCAGTGCAGAAGAGGCGGAGGAATGGATAGCGGAACGGTGCGCCGGCTCTTTCCTGCACGCACTGGGAGACGAGGCAGTTCATCTGCAAAGGATGGCATTGAACACGAGGCTTGGTATCCCGCTGCTTTTCGGGATAGATGCCGTTCGCGGCCATGCTCTGCATAATGGCGCTACCATCTTCCCGACCCAGTTGGCCATGGCATGCAGCTGGAATCCGGAGCTTGTCAAAGAAGCCGGCAGAGTCACTGCGACAGAAGTGGCCGCAGACGGTCTCCACTGGACCTTCTCGCCCATCCTCTGTCTCGGAAGGGATCTCAGATGGGGAAGAATAAATGAGACCTTCGGTGAAGACCCGTATCTGACCGGCGTCCTGGCTGCTGCAATCATACAGGGCTATCAGGGCGATTCACTGTCCGATCCCGACAGCATACTTGCCTGTGCCAAGCATTACATAGCATACGGTGAAGGGACCGGAGGCAGGGACGCATATGATTCTCAGATAGGTATGAGGAAGATCAGGGAAACTTTTCTGCCTCCATTCAAAAAGGCAGTCGAAGCCGGATGTGCAACATTCATGTCAAGCTATCAGTCCATTGACGGCACACCGGTGACAGCCAACACGAAGGTGTTGAGAAATCTGCTGAAAGGTGAGCTCGGCTTCGCCGGCTTTGTCGTGACAGACTGGAACAATGTGGGCAGTCTCATAGCCAACCAGCATGTCGCGGGTGACATGGCAACAGCGGCAAGAAAAACCATCGAAGCCGGAAATGATATGATAATGAATACCAACGATTTTTACGAAGCTGCACTCAGGCTCGTAAAAGACGGTATTGTTCCTGTAGAACTGATCGACGATGCAGTCCGCAGGATCCTCCGGATCAAATTTGAGCTCGGGCTCTTTGATGGCAAAGCTGACAACGGATCCGGCCGCACCAAAAGTGTAATAGGATGCAAAGAGCACCTTGAAGCTGCCCTCGAAATAACAAGAGAAAGCATAGTACTTCTTGAAAACAGGAACAATACCCTTCCGCTGGCCGGATCTGTGAAGAAGATAGCCGTCATTGGCCCCAATGCCGATGATATACAGTCGCATTTCGGAGACTGGACTTTCCTGAGCCATCCGGAACCAAAACCTCATGAAATACCAAAACTGCAGGTCCATACTATCCTGAGCGGGATAAGGGAGCTTGCAGGACAAAAAGGCATCGGTGTCGCATACCACAAAGGCTGTGATATCATGGACAGGGATGACGCAGATATAGACGGAGCTGTGGAATGTGCCGCCGGATCCGATGTTGTCATCGCAGTGGTCGGAGACTGTCTGGAGCAGAACGGAGAGTACAAGGACAGGGCTGATCTTTCGCTTTCAGGAAAACAGCAGGAGCTTCTGGAGAGCCTGAAGAAATGCGGAAAACCATTGATAGTCGTGCTTATCAACGGCAAACCCTTATCCATACCCTGGGTAGCGGAAAATGCAGATGCAGTGCTTGAAGCCTTCAACCCGGGCCTGTTTGGCGGAAAGGCCGTGGCAGAGATCATATTCGGCGAAGTAAATCCGAGCGGCAAGCTTCCGATCTCTTTTCCATACCATTCCGGACAACTGCCGGTATACTACAATCAACTGCCAGGCTGGCACGGCGGACGCTATATGGACATGCCGGACAAACCGCTTTACAGCTTCGGTTATGGACTTTCCTACACCAGTTATGAGTATTCCGGCCTGCGTCTGTCCCATACCGAATGTACTGCTGATGACACGGTTACCGTATCCGTTGATGTGACAAATACAGGGCCATATGACGGAAAGGAAACTGTCCAGCTATATGTGAAAGACATCATCAGTTCCGTGGTCACGCCTGTGAAGCAGCTCAGGGGTTTTGTGAAAACGGAGATCAGAAGCGGAGAGACAAAGACGGTGGAAATCCCCCTTCCCATCAGAGAACTTTGTATAATAGATGAAAATGAAAATCAACTGGTAGAGCCGGGCGAATTCGAGATCCTCGTCGGGCCGGATCCAAGACCGGAAAGTCTGCTGAAGGCAACTCTGACAGTCAGATGATGAATAACGGCAAAATAACATAGCCCGCGCCAGAGACCGTCCGGCCTGTACTGATCCGGCCAGACGGTCCGGCCAGTCCGGGCTTTGTTTTTTGTCCTTATCACTTGACACCATATCTAATTCTGATAATCTTATTCTAGAGCGTTTTTCTTTCAGGCCCAGGCAAATACAGGAGGTTATTAAATGAGCGAGATAAAGACAATAGGTGTATTGACCAGCGGTGGAGATGCACCGGGCATGAATGCAGCGATCAGGGCTGTCGTCAGGACAGGTATATACCATGGAATGACTGTCAAAGGCATAAACAAGGGTTTCAATGGTCTGATAAACGGTGATATATTCAAGATGGACCTGAGGAGCGTTTCAGATATCATCCATAAAGGCGGTACCATCCTCAAGACAGTACGGTGCCAGGATTTCAAAACCGAAGAGGGTATTCGTAAGGGTATCTCCATGGCCGAGGTTTTCGGCATCGATGCCATCGTCGTGATCGGAGGTGACGGTTCACTCCGCGGGGCCAGGGATCTGGCCAGGTTCGGCATGAAAGTCATCGGGATACCCGGCACCATAGACAATGATATCGGGTGTTCTGAATACACAATAGGCTACGATACATGTCTTAACACTGTCCAGGACGCCCTCGACAAAATAAGGGATACGGCATATTCACATGAACGCTGCAGTGTTCTTGAAGTAATGGGCAGACATGCCGGCTATATAGCCCTCAATGTCGGCATTGCCAGCGGTGCGGAGGTCATTATACTGCCGGAAAGACCCTTCGATTTCAACAAGGATATCATAAAACCGATAATCGAAGGCAGAAACAGAGGCAAGAAGCACTATATAGTTATCATAGCCGAAGGTGCCGGCGGTGCTGTAAGTGTTGCAGAAAAAATAGAAGAGATAACCCGGATCGAATCTCGGGCAACGATCCTCGGCCATATACAGCGCGGCGGAAGCCCAACAGTCCGCGACCGTGTCATGGCCAGCATCATGGGTGCAAAGGCGACGGAGCTGCTCTCCGACGGTATTTACAATAAGGTGGTGGCATTGAAGGAAAACAGGCTCGTCAGCATCGATATCGAGGAAGCACTGGAAACCACCAAGGAAATGGACAATGATATGATCGAACTGAGCAGGATCCTGTCGCTGTAACGGCGACAGCCTTGATAAATAAATCAGCCCGTTTTCAGATCCGGGCTGATTTTATTTTATGTGTATGATTATTTGCTTTCCTGACAACGGATTCATTTCCCGCATTATCTATCCGCTTTCGGGAGGGTCATCTGTATTTCCGGATAAACCTGCTTCCTTCTCTGTAATCAGCTCTCCAGGGTCAGATCCCCTTCCTTTATCCAGCCGATCCTCCTGCAGATCAGCCCAAGTGCCCAGCAGATGATGGCTGGCAGCACGATGCTGATCATCACCAGTGCGATCCAGTCTGCCGCTGTAATCGAAGCTTTTATGCCGGCTGCCACGTCATTGACCCAGCCTGTATATACCCCTATGGGTCCTACAAGACCACAGGTCCCCATACCCGATGCTACCGCCGGACCGTTCATCTGCAGCTTGAATACAACTGTTGCCATCGGGCCTGTGATGGCACTTGTCAAAATGGCCGGTATCCATATCTTCGGATTCCGGACTATGTTGCCCATCTGGAGCATCGATGTCCCGAGACCCTGAGAAACCAGTCCGCCCCAACGGTTTTCACGGAAGGACATGACTGCGAATCCCACCATATTGGCACAGCAACCTGCCAATGCCGCCCCTCCGGCCAATCCCGTCAGCCCCAGAGCGTGGCATATGGCGGCACTGCTTATGGGCAGCGTCAATGCCATCCCGACCATGACCGAAACCAGAATGCCCATAATGAAGGGCTGCTGTTCAGTCGCCCACATTATAGCCTGTCCTACGGAGCTGGCTGCCAGGCCTATGGCCGGCGCGATCAGAGCAGAAAGACCTACACCCGCCAGTATGGTCACCAGGGGAGTGACCAGTATATCTATTTTTGTCTCTTTTGAAACAGCTTTGCCGATCTCAGCGGCTATTATAGCTATAATAAGTACTGCCAGCGGACCTCCGGCTCCTCCGAGCTGATTCGAGGAGTAACCCACTGCAGCCAGTGAAAAAAGCACCAGCGGAGGACATTTCAATGCATACCCTATGGCTATTGCCATGGCGGGACCCGACATGGCTGATGCAAATCCGCCTATATCATTCAGAAAGGTCAACCCCGTCTGGGTTCCTATCGTATTTATTATCGTACCTATAAGAAGCGAACAAAACAGACCCTGCGCCATGGCACTCATGGCATCTATGCCGTACCGCCGGCCTGAAATGATTATTCCTTTCCTTTTGAGGAAAGCATTTATTTTCCCTGATTTTGCAACCGCATTTTCCATATGTGTCTTCCCCCCACCTCTCACAATACACCGATACAAAATATATGCAGCAGTATTGCAGCAATATATTTGCTGTCTGTATTTTTCATGTTTGGTACAATTTTATCCAAAATCCCGGGTTTGTCAATACTTCGGAAACACGGCACTCTTTCTGTCAGACTCCCTGTGCGGTCCCGGCTTCAGGTGCGGCGCGTTTCCGTATCCTGTGCCGGGCATAGAAGAAGCTCGCCACCTGGCCTATCCCCGCCAATGACCATGTGATGGGGTAGCAGACAAAAAGCATGAATACGGAACGATACCATGTGAAAAAAGTAGCCAGCCAGACGATCCTAAGCAGGCACGCACCTATCAGTGTGCAGAGCATGGGAAGTATGGAATAGCCCATCCCACGGGTCAGACCAGGGAACACATTCATTACCCCGCAGGTGAAAAACGCAGCCATCATAATATATAAGCGCTGCATACCCAGTTCGATGACCTCCGGATCAGACGTGTACAGGCCGAGCAACGGTCGGCCGAAAAGCAGTATTGTCCCGCACAGTATGATCCAGGTGGCAAATATCAATACGGTGCACACCTTTGCGATAGTGTCGATCCGCTCATACTTTTTTGCACCCATATTCTGACCTGTAAAAGTTATGGCCGCATTATAATAGGCATTCATCGTAGTGCCCGCAAAGCCTTCCACATTGCTGGAGGCAGAACTGGCAGCGACCATGGTGGATCCGAAGGAGTTCACCGCGGACTGGATAAGAGTGTTGGATATGGAGAAAAGCAAGCCCTGCAATCCCGCAGGCACGCCGACTCTCAGAATGATCTTGAGCTTCCGGCTGTCGATACAAAGCCGCCCGGGTATGAAACGGATGGCCAGGCTGCTCCTGTATAAGCACATCATAATAAGCAGTGCTGAGAGGTATTGTGAAATGACCGTGGACCACGCCACTCCAGCTACACTCATATCCAGAACGGCTACAAAAAACAGGTTGAGCAGCACATTAACGACACCGGCAATGACGAGATAGTACATCGGACGGCGGCTGTCTCCTGCGGATCGCAGGATGGCTGCCGCGAAATTATACACCATGTTGGCCGGCATGCCTATGAAATATATCCTCATATATAATACTGACATGGAAATGATATCATCAGGAGTGCCCATCATGACCAGCAAAGGCTCGCACAGTACCAGACCCGTCACCATGACGATCAGCCCTCCTATGATACTGATGGCGATCGAAGTATGGACAGACCGGCTCACATCTGCGGGATGGCCGGCTCCATAATCCTGTGCCACTATGACACTGGTACCCACCGACAAACCCATAAACAGGTTGACCAGCAGGTTTATCAATGCCCCTGTGGCGCCTACTGCCGCAAGTGCTCCTTTGCCTGAAAACTGCCCGACGACTACCATGTCAGCAGCATTGAACAGCAGCTGCAGGATATTCATCGCCATGATGGGCAGAGCGAAAACAAGTATTTTGCCAAACAGCGGTCCGCTGCACATATCCATGTCCCGATGCTTTGAAATGATCAAAAAAATCTCTTCTTTCTCTCAAAATTATTAAACCGCTTATATTGCGGTTTGAATCTGCCTGCCCCTGTGCGGGGTAAACAGATATACATTGCCTTATCCGATTACAAGCATTATCTTTATTGATAGATATCATAACACAATAAGCATTTCTGTTCCATCGACTATCTAGTTTGATATTGCAATGTTTGCGTAATAAAGTACATTTAAAAGCACCATCTCAAATAGACGAGATGGTGCTTTCAACGGCTGTAATGTTGATTTGCTTATCAGTAATTCTGCTTCCTTACCTCAAAGAAGCTCTGCGGATGCAGGCATACAGGGCAAACCTCAGGAGCTTTCTTGCCCATTACCAGGTGACCGCAGTTGCGGCATTCCCACATGGTCATTTCGGCTTTTTCAAATACTTTCTGCATTTCTACATTCTTGAGAAGTGCACGGTATCTCTCCTCGTGGGCCTTTTCGATCTCAGCGACCATCCTGAACTGTGCAGCAAGAGCGGTAAAGCCTTCCTCCTCCGCATCCTTTGCAAAACGCTCATACATATCGGTCCACTCATAGTTTTCACCTTCTGCAGCGCTCAGCAGGTTTTCTGCTGTGTTTCCCAGCTCGCCGAGAGCCTTGAACCACAGCTTCGCATGTTCTTTCTCGTTGTTGGCTGTCTCCTCGAATATTGCAGCGATCTGCTCGTAACCTTCTTTTCTTGCTACAGAAGCAAAATAGGTGTACTTGTTCCTTGCCTGTGATTCACCGGCAAATGCTTCCATGAGATTCTTTTCTGTTTTTGTTCCTTTTAGATTCATTGTCAACTCTCCTTTATCATTATTTTTTGTTTTTGACCACTTAAGCTTTTTTAGCAATTTTTCTGCAGCCTCCGTCGGGAAACCCTCCGGCGGATCATTAAGTATACCTTTGAGCAAGCTTTCAGCCTCATCACTCTGAGGCAGCATATACCCTGACTCTCTGAGCAGATCCTCCGCCATGATCCTGTTGGATCTGGAAATCGCCTCAGCAAACTGCCGGGTTATTGCATCATCACTGGTTTTCGCCACTTCAGCGGCTATTGCTTCCTGTTCGGTCTTGCTTTTTGCCAGGGAACGCAGTGCATTTTTTACTGATGCCTCCTTAGGCTGCTGAGGGGGATAGTTATCAGGCACGAGTGAGATTGCTCCGGACGGACAGGCATCTACGCATGCCCTGCAGCCCTCTATGCATTTGGTTACGTCAATGATGCTGTTCTCCGTATCTGTCGCTCCAGTCGGGCAGACATAAAGGCACAGACAGTCCTTGGTACATAATCTTATATTTCTTACTGCTGGCATAGTTTTACCTCCTTCCAACCTGCGACATTTTGAAATTGGGCACCTTGCATATCGGACAGACCTGGGGCAGTGTATCGCCTATATATACAAAGCCGCAAATATCACAAACGTATATCTTCGTGTTTTCCAGCATTGCATTTCCTTCCCTGGCATATCTGTCCAGCAGGGATTTCACTATCCTGCTCACCTTCTCGCTCCAGACGAGTGCTCTCAGTGCGCCTCTGTCAGCCTTTTTTGTCGCTGCTGCATTGGCTTTCGCAAAGCCATCAGACAGATCAGCATCCAGGAGCTTCGTCGCGTCATCAAGACTCACGCCTTTTTGGACAGCCATCTTGCTCTTGTAGTAATCAGCCAGCTGATTGAACAAACCCATTTCTTCGACAAGATATTGTTTTTCGCACCCTTTTGCCAGATTGGAAAACAAGGCGCTTAGTTCACCGACTGAAAGCTCTCTGAGATCCTCGTGATCCTCTCCTTCAACATCATTGTTCTTCTCCGATCCGTCTGATACTTTTGTCGGGCTTGCCGTCACTTTCTTTACGACATTTTCTGATGGTTCTGCAGCACGGTCCTGCTGTGGTGTTTCTGCCTTCTCAAAAACCGATTTGGGTGCGCCGCACAAGGGACAGACGAAATCATCCGGGATATCCTCCCATTTTGTCCCAGGGGCAATGCCTTTTTCCGGCCACCCAGCGGCCTCGTCATACACAAAACCGCAGATCGAGCATTTAAACTTGCTCATTCGACCCCTCCTCTTTACATTTTTCGCAAATATATTCCAGGTTAAGATTGTATCCTGTGATTTCGATCCCCGCCTGCCTCTCCAGATAGTCCTTGAGCCCGGTGATAAATACATCATGTACTTCTCCGCACTTCTTGCAGATAAGATGCTCATGGGGCTTTGTGGACCTGTCATATCTGTCCGGTGAATCGGGGATCGTGATGCGCCTGATCTGTCCGGCATCCACCATGACGCCCAGATTTCTGTACACTGTCCCTATGGCAATGGTGGGCATTTTTTGCTTTGCTTTCAGATATATCTCCTCGGCAGTCATATGTCCCGGATATGAATTTATAACATCCAATATGGCTTTTCTTTGCCTTGTCAACATAAGCACCTCGAGAATAAGAATTATTCTTAATTTATCATACGACAAAAAAATCCTGATGTCAATATATGATTCAGGATTTTTTCGATCGATTTGTGTATATATGATACAGGGGTTCTACATTCGCAGCATGGATTCGTCATGTCCTCAGTTGCCTGAGCAGATCGGCTGGATCCCGGCACCGGATCAGGTATTATCTCACCAGCTCAAAGTAAGTGAACACCCATCCTCCGTCAGTATACTCATAGGTGAAATCAAACTGTTCAGTACCCGATACCGTTTGCTCGAAAGGATCATCATAGACCTCTACAGTGACTCTGTATACTATTTTTTTGTCACTTTCCCTGATTATCTCGTAAGTTTCCTCACCCTTCGTAATGTCACTGCCCCTGCCTGCAGGGATAGTGTACAGTGCACCATCTATATCACGGTAAAGACGCATATCTGAGCCACTGCCGGTCAGAAGCCCTTCGACGATTTCATCGGTAAATATGGTCAACAGATAGGATCTCAGGTCATCATAAGTTTTTATCTTATCATGGGTCACCCTGTTGTACTGATATCCGTCTGCTTCTCTGATATCCTCATAATCCGCAGGCATGGTACCCAATTCAAACCAGCCAAATGCCTCAACTGCCTTTTGGTATGCTTCGGAGATTTCCTTGTCCGTGATCTCAGGTATCCTGTCACCGCTCCCGCCCTCATCACTGTCATTTTCGTTTCCGCCAGGCTGTTCCGGAGCTGAGGGATCTTCTCTGTCTCCATTCTCCGCTGTGGCCGCTGTCTGCCCGTCAACAGGTTCGTCTTTTGATCTGTCGGGAGTGCAGCCAGCTGCCATACATACTACCAGTAAAGCACTGATGAGCACCATGATCAGCTTGCCGGGTGCTGCTATCCCTGCTCTGGATTTTCCTGACATGTCTGTGATATCTCTTTGCATTTATACCTCTTCCATGTTATTCCGTCGTCATGACTGTATTGTGTCGTTTTGATGCATTTTATGCTAGATATTCCATAGGCTCTCAGTTAATATTGTAATAGATACTGCCTTCCCTTTCAAGTAAAACATGACTTTATTTTCTGCCCTGTTTTAGGTTATAATGCTGCATAGCGGCGGCAGCGAAAACCGCATATAGAAAAACGCCCGGTATTTTAACACAAAGACAGGAGGAATTATCAAGTGAATATCTGGCATGATATATCGCCTGCGCGCATCAGCGCCGAAGACTTTTTTGCTGTAGTGGAGATCCAGAAGGGATCAAAAACCAAATATGAGCTTGACAAGGACACGGGCATGCTGGTACTTGACCGTATACTCTCGACTTCCACTCACTATCCTGCAAACTACGGCTTCATCCCGCGTACCTACGGTGACGACAATGACCCATTGGATGTATTGATACTGTGTTCAGAGCCGATAGTGCCCATGACACTGGTCAGATGTTATCCCATCGGAGTGTTTTCGATGATAGACAATGGCAGAAAGGACAGCAAGATAATCGCCATTCCTTTCACAGACCCCAGCTACAACTGCTACAGGGATGTTTCGGATCTGCCGAAGCACATATCGCTTGAGATGACCCACTTTTTCAGCGTATATAAGGAGCTTGAGGAATCGGAGACAGAGGTCGCCGAAGTGGAGGGGCGCGAAAAAGCCATTATGACCATACAGAAAGAAATCGACAATTATCTTGAGAAATTCCAGAACCGTTCCGTCTCTCATGATGATGTCGGGTAATGCTCCCCGCCACTTCGATGATTTAGCTGAATATTATGTCCTGATTAATGGATCCATATCTAAGCATCAGGTCCGACACCGAACTTCTCCAGGTTCTTCAGGCTTATCCTGAGGCTTTCAAATGGATCCCTCATGCAGATGTCCTGCTCCACAGCAGCCCACCGCACTCCGGTTTCTCTGCATGCATCTATGATGCCCGGCCAGTTGAGATTGCCCTCACCTACTTCAGCCATCGCCTGCTTGCCCTGGTACATCATCATATCTTTAAAGTGGATAACGTCCATGCGGCCTTTCATTTTCCTGATCCACCAGATGGGGTCGGCTCCCCCGGCCTGTACCCAATATGTGTCGATTTCAAAATCAAAGCACTCCGGATCAGTTTCACTGAACAGGATCTCCATTCCTGTTGCGCCATCGAATTTGTGGAACTCAAAATCGTGATTGTGATAGATGAAGCGCAGGCCGTTTTCATTCAGGGTCCTCCCGAATCCGCTGGCAATCCTTGCGAATTCGACAAACCCTTCTTTATTTTTGCGGAAACGCTCCGGCATGGCACCCAATCCCACATACCTGCTGTCCCACATTTTATGGAGCTCGATCATCCAGTCCATATCATTTTCCAATTCATCGAAGCCGACATGAGTAGCACAGATCGTCAATCCCAGTTCTTCGGTGGTCTTCTTTATCAGCTCTGCCTTTCCCCGGTCGATGTGACCCATTCCGGACACCTGTACCGCATCGTATCCGATTTCTTTAACTCTTTTCAGTGTGCCTGCAATGCCTTCAGGGGTTTTCATAAACTCCCTGAGAGTGTAAAGTTGTGCTGCGATCCTGATATCGCTCATGTTTTTTCCTCCTCATGTCCGTATTTGTCTGCAAAGTCATATGTCCGGTTTTATGTTTTCACTGTCTGCTTGTCCTGTCAGACTTTTCAGTATCTGCTGCTCTCCGAATATGTAATCCCGTCCATTTACGGATGAGTCATAGATACCCTCGATCATTCCGACGGAAACAGCAGCATCAGCAATGCTTATATAATCTGCTGTGCCACGCAGAAGGCATTCGTAGAAATGGTTTATGAGCTTCTCATGGCTCAGACCCCAATAGGCTTTCTCACCGGTAGCAGTCTGATCACAGGTCAGCAGTTCCCTTTTCCCGTCCCGTGTCATGTACAGTTCCCCATCCCGGATCGCCAATGACCCTTTTTCACAGTGGATATCGATCAGTACAGGAGAATTGTCAGTGAAGCAATTTGTGCCGTAGAAGATCCCTCTCGCACCGCTTTTGAAATAGATAGTGGCCTCAGCCGTATCATCTACTTCGATTATTCCGCGCAAACACCGGGTATCTGCATGTCCCCTGATACTCTCGATTTCCCCGCCAAACCACTGCATCAGGTCCAGGGTATGGATCGCCTGATTGATGAGCACTCCTCCCCCCGCCTTTGCCTTGGCCCCTCTCCAACTGCTTTCGGCATAGTAGTCTCCGTCCCGGTGCCATGTGACGATTCCCCTGATACCTTTTATATCCCCCAGCAGTCCGGAATCAATAATCTCCCTGGCTTTTACGGAGGTCGGATTGAAGCGGTTCTGAAAACATACAGCCAGATGTTTCCCGCATGCTTCTGCCGCTTCTGCCATTTGCACCGCTTCCCTGGTACTGATGGCAACAGGTTTTTCTGTCAGTACATGCTTGCCCGCTTCCAAAGCATCGATCGTCATGGAAGCGTGAAGATAGTGGGGCGTGCAGATATGGACCGCCTGCACGCTGGGATCCCTGAGCATTTCCCTGTAATCTGTGTAATAATCACAGTTATATCTGGCGGCAGCCTTCTCCGCAGTGCGTTCATTTATGTCCGCCACAGCAATGAGTTCAGCCAGGCCTGATTTGGCAACGGCATCCGCATGGATCCCGAAAACAGCTCCGCATCCGATAATGGCGACTCCTGTTTTTCCCATAGTTTTCACTTCCGTATCATCAATTTTGTTTCGTACTGGTTCGAATCCTGCCCGGATGTGCTGCCGGCCTGTTCATCTCTCTTATGGGGCGAACATGCCGGGGCTTATGAGCAGATGCGTACCCGAATGCGTCTGCCGGCCTGTTCATCAGTAGGTCCCGCGGACATCCAGAGTTACATCCTGTGTTTCCTTTTTAAAGGTTGAATCCTTTACCTTTTCCTGCAATTTTTCATAGAACAGATCTTCATCAATGGGCAATTCCACCCAATCGTCAGTCCACGCAGACAGATGCATCGCATTGGACAAAGTCAGGCCGAGGATCCCCTCTTCTCCGGGAGCCAGCAGCGGGGCACCGGTGGTGATGCTGTTGACCCAGTTGTTCATAATGCCCACATGATCGGTCTGGTGCCCGTGTACAGGGATTTCACATTTCCAGCATTCAGGTTCTCCGAATCCGCCCCTGTATTCCTTATTGAATTGCCTTTCCGAAACACGAAGCCGATAAAAAGTTATTTTTCCATCTTCTACGACTATCTTGCCCCGGTCACCTGTGATCTCCAAACGGTTGGTGCCGGGTGCATCACTGGTGGAGGTGATGAATACTCCGGTGGCTCCGTTCCCGTACTCCACATATGCCGTCACATCATCTTCCACTTCTATGTCGTGCATCCTGCCGAAGCCCATAAATGCCCTGACCCGCACAGGCATGCCGCATATCCATTGCCACAGATCCAACTGATGGGGAGCCTGATTCAGAAGGACCCCTCCTCCTTCACCGCTCCAGGTAGCTCTCCATCCGCCGCTGTCATAATAGCTTTGAGAACGATACCAGGAGGTGATGATCCAGTTGGTTCTCCGGATCTCCCCAAGCTCTCCCGTCTGTATCAGTTCTCTTGCCTTCTGATAAAGCGGATTGGTCCTCTGATTGTACATTATGCAGAAAGTCTTGCCGCTCAGGGCCGCTGCCTCATTCATCTCTCTGACCTGCTTCGTATAGACCCCTGCGGGTTTTTCGATCAGAACATGCTGATCATGGTCAAAAGCCTGGATGGCAAGAGACGGATGACTGTAGTGCGGAGTGCAGATCATTACCGCATCTGTCACACCTGCCTGCAATAAATCCTCCGGGGCAGCAAACCTCTGTACTTCCTCCCCCAATGCCTTCTGTGCCCATTCCAGCCTTTCCGGCCTCAGGTCACAAATCGCCGTAAGCCTTGCGCCCGGCACTTTCCCTGCCATCAGGTTCTCAGCGTGAGTGCTGCCCATATTCCCAATACCAATGATGCCTATGCGTACCTTTCCCATTTTTTCGCCCCCTTTTGATCCCTTCACCAGTTTCTCAGCAGCTTCTGATCACATAGCCGCTGTGCCTGTAATATGCCTGTCCTGTCATAGCTCCGTGATCCCTTTTATCAGCTTCTTCAGCGCAAAAGCTGCTATGGCAAATTTCTCAGGTCCTGAGTCCTCTGTGCTGGCCTCGACTTTTCTGTTTTCCAGTTCTGCAAAACCAACAAAATTCCACAAGTGCGGCTCTATTGAGAGGAATCCTTCAAAACCTCTCTTGTGAAGACTTTCAAGGATCTCCTTCACCTTCCCGTCTCCCTTCCCGGCAGGCACCACACTATGGTCGCTGTATAACGCATCTTTGATATGCATATAGGCGATGTGGTCCTTCAGCAGTTCAAAAGCCTCAGGATAGGTCTCCACATCACACTGGACAAAGTTGGCCGGATCAAAGATCAGCTTCATATCCTCACTGTTGATCTCTCTTACCAGGTCAAGGCATCTCTGCGGAGTGTCCCCGTAAATGCCCTTTTCGTTTTCATGGAGCAGTGTTATCCCGGTCCCTTGTGCCGCCTGCATAAACTGTCTCCATCGATTCATGACTTCTTCCCGGTAGCTTTCCGGCTTCTCGCCCTCCGGGATATAGAAGCTGAACATACGTATGTACCGTGTTTCCAAAATTTTTGCAATCTCCAGGGTGTGTTTGAATAATTCCAGATGAGGGCCAAAATCATCCGTGATATTTATTTTCCCTATGGGAGACCCAATGGCAGAAATTTTGAAGCCTCTGTCGTCAAGTTGCTCTTTGATAGCTTTTACTTCATCAAGCGGATACTGGGTGATATTCTTCCCGTCTACTCCCCGTATCTCTATGTAACTGATTTCATGCTGTTCCAGGACATCCATCTGCACATCGAGCGCCGGATCGATCTCATCTGCAAAAGCCGACAAAATAAATTTACTCATCTTCTTCACCCATAACATTATTCTTTATATCCATTATAAAAAATTCCACGGATTATCTCATTGACTTTGTTGCTTCAAATATTGCAAATTTTGTTGTATAATGATCTCATGGCTCAGAAACCGACTTACACTGCTATACCAGGCTGATGTATCGGTGGAAAATGGCCAGCAGGAGCAGCGTTTTCATGGATCCACATGTATTCACTTACTCATATGAGGATCAATTTGATATAAGCCACTCAGCCACGCCGGAGGCCCCGGCGGAATACCCGATCCATATACATGACAGGTATGAGATCTATTACTTCCTGTCGGGAGATGTGACCTATTTCATAGAAGGACAGGGCTACTCTCTCAATAAGCATGACCTGCTTGTCATAAATACAGGGGAACTGCACAGGCCGATTTTCAACTCCTCCGGTCGTTACGAACGGATCACTGTCCACTTTCGTCCTGAGTATATCTCTTCTTTCCAGCAAAAAGATTACAACCTGCTTTACTGTTTTGAGCGCAGGAAGCTGGGACATCACAACAGGATCGACGGCTCTGATATCATCGATAATCACATTGACCGATACTTTGAGAACATAAAAAAGTACGCCATGGAATGCCTCCGCGAAAGTGACCTTATGATAAAAACATATTTTCTGCAGATGCTTGTTTCTCTCAACCGGATCTTTGCAGAAAAAAAGACCGCCCCGGAAAACACCATGGCCTATGACGAGAAAATCGTAGGGATCCTGGACTACATCAACAACCACCTGCATGAGCAAATCACTCTGGATTTACTGGAGGAGAAGTTCTATGTCAGCAAGTATTACCTTTGTCATCTGTTCAGGAAAAACACCGGGGTGACTGTAGGCGAGTACATCGCATATAAGCGGATATTAAAAGCCAAGGAGCTGCTGATCAGAGGCACGCCGGTCCTTGAAACATGTCATGCCGTGGGTTTCAGGGACTATTCCAACTTCTATAAAACCTTCAGGCGCCTTGAAGGGGTTTCACCGAGGGAGTATAAGCAGTAGGAGACTTTTTCACAAAGCAATAACAACGAGATTGTTTGGATGTTAGATGTTTGTAAAAATATGGTAATGACCACCTGTCGATCTGACGCTATTACTGAAAATGCATACTTGTCATTACCACTGATTATCTGGATTCTGATTATGACCGAATAAGCTTAATCGCCCGCGACACTATGATTTTTTGACCGGCACCCAGATCTCCACGATCGATCCGGCGTCATCATTCCCTTTATAACGCTCATCATAGAACTCCACCACGTAGGGGTTGCCGCCGAGCAACCTCTGCGACCAGCCCTTGTCATTATTCGCAAGCCACTCATCCATTGCGCTGTTTTCGCTGCCATAACCCCTGGCAGGATATACGTCGAACGAGGCATAATGCGAAGCAGGCAATACCATTACTGACAATCTTCCATCGACGTTGGCGTCCGATACCGCGACACCTACGTGGACCGTACATTTGTCATTGTCATAGATCCTGACCTCGTAACCGTTACCTGAAAGTTTATTCGGTATATCAACTGTCTCGTACAGCTTCATGAACTGTTCCCATACCTCTCCCGTCCTGTTCCCGTCGCCGGACACACCGGCAATTATGAGCTTTTCTTTCCTGGTTATCCTCGGGTTCACAAAAACTCCTCCCCTCAACCTGTTCGTGAATTTTACGATCAGTTCGTCGACAGTCGTGACCGTCGGATACAAACCCTGTTTGCGGTATTCCGTCGGCGGCATGCCATAGCAGTTTTTGAACGCCCGTGAAAAAGCCTGCGCCGAATCATAACCGCATTCAAGGCCGATCTCGATGACAGGCTTGTCCGTCTCTGAAAGCAGCACTGCCGCGTGCTCCAGTCTCCTGTCCCTGATGTATTCGGCTATGGCTTTGCCGACGATCGCAGAGAACGTGCGGTGGAAATAATACGGGGATATGTAAAACATCTCCGCATGCCGCTCTATGCTGATATCTTCCGAAAGATGGCTGTCGATGTATTTCATTGCCCGGGCTACCCTTTCAAAACTGCTCATCCGCATCTTCCCTTCCGTTGGAATACATCCGTTTGATTGCATTTTATCAGAGAAAGCATGGAATCGCTTAGCAGTACTTGCTCAATTTAAAGAGTAGTTGAGATTATAACGTCATTTCCATGCGGCGTTTCCTCCATAAGCGCTCATGGTCCCTGTGAGGAACGATTCTGTCTGAAAGGCTGCACGGGTTTGTGACGCCTTCTTCGACGCACCAATTTACACAGATCCCATAAACGAACACGAGCCAGACGAAAGATTTATGTTCGTCTGGCTCTCTTCTGGTGGAGGCGAACCGTACCTGATTATATCCACAATAAAAATCAGAAAATACCGGCACAAGTTGTCCTCCAAATAATTATTCTATAAAATGTAGGTATGAAGATCTATGCCAGAAGGGTTCCGCGCATGGTTCCATCGACCACAGGACCCGAATGATATAGAGGTCGTCACTCATTGCAAAAAAGTGCAGAAAGCCATCGTGGGCTTCAACTCGCAGAAAGGGTGATGTTTGTGTGTAAAAAGTTTCTATGCTTACTGCTCGCTCTGTTGATAGTTCTCGCAGGTTGTTCGACTATATCTGACGATACTCCTGCTGCAACAAACACGCAGGATCCTACCATCTCTGAACCTGTTATAAAGTCTGACTTCTGCTATCTTTCTGCCAACGCCCACGATCTCACCTCGTTTCAACGCATTGTTTAGTTCATTTTTATTATACTAAACGTTTTGTTTAGTCAACCCCTAAATTAAACTTTTTGTTGAAAAACTTTAACTAAACGGAGAGTTGATGTAAAATGATGTTAACAGCAAATTGCAAGGAGCGCCTTATGAGTTTAGGCAAAAGATTAAAAGTTGCTAGATTAAATAAAGGATTAGCACAGGAAGAAGCTGCAAAGCATCTAGGCATAACTTTTCAGGCTCTTTCCAACTATGAAAGAGATGTGAGAGACCCTGATACAAAGTTGCTGAAAAGCATGGCCGAGCTTTACGGTGTGTCTGCTGATGCTCTTTTGCAAATTAAACCGGACCCCATCGAGACCATCGCCGCTCACCATGATGGCGACGAATGGACCGAGGAAGAGTTGGAAGAAATAGAAAGGTTTAAGGAGTTTGTCCGGATGAAACGGCAGCAAAAAGACAAGAAATAGAGAAACTTGGTGGAATTTTATGTACGAAAGGTTGTTGTCAGAAGCAGAAGATAACGATCTTGAAGTAATATGCCAGCCGCTCAAAGGGAAAATCAAAGGCCTTTACTGCGATAAAGTTATCGTAATAAACAGCAATCTACCCACCACAGCCGAAAAAACATGCGTATTAGCGGAAGAACTTGGTCATTATTACACATCATGCGGCAATATCATTGATACCACTGACACAAGCAATAGAAAGCAAGAAGTAAAAGCCAGGCGCTGGGCTGTAAAGCGGCTTGTGACACTCAAAAGGATTATACAAGCCTTTGAAGCCGGATGTAGAAACATGTATGAGCTGGCTGAATATATCGGAGTAACTGAGGATTTTTTAAGATCCGCTTTTGCTACTTATAATGCAATGTATGGTAATTTCAAAAAGCGTGGAAGCTACGTAATTTACTTTGACCCACCCGGAGTTTATAAAAATATTTAAATTTATTAAAAAATATATCCATAATGTGGCTCTGTTAACTTAGTATGAAAAGAATGAGACCTAAAAGGACTCTAGTAGGCTCAAAAAGAAAAAAGCCTACAAATGGAATCGACTAAATGTAAAATAACACGA
>FZPS01000151.1_pt291 | contig 97715 bp, 104 predicted proteins | sample 1817821 | NCBI WGS metagenome assembly FZPS01 (sample SAMEA104158645, study PRJEB21678) | metagenome | place: Germany | collected 2015-04-21
TGAGACCTTCTCGTGGCATCGGGCAAGTTTCTGGATTGCTTTGTTGTACACAAACCGACAGGCATGGATGTGGTGCATGAGAGAGGCAACCTGCTCCTGACTGGGATACATCCGATACTTGTAGGCTTGAAGCATACAGGTATTACTTGTCCTTATAACGATATATTCTTTCTGATAACCCCCTGGGAATATGACGAAGGGGCGGAGCGCCCGTCCCCGATCTCGTGACCGGGGTCTTCCCGCTACGCCCCCGAGAGCCCCGAAAGATAAAGCCAGCGCTTCAGGAGAATATCGCGTCCAACACCTCAAACTCGCGCATCAGGAGCACAATCTTCTCTTCTGAGGAGAGGGGCTCTGGAAAGACCATATCTTCAAGCTCCAGGGTGAGGTATCCATCGTAGCCCCGGTCAGCAAGTTCCGTCAGCACCCGGACAGCGGTGGGGTTGCCGTGGATGGGATGGTGAGGTCGGCCATTCTCTCCGATTGCGCTGACATGGACATTCGCCATCCGATCTATGCAGAGGTCCATGAACCGGGTCACTTCATCGAGGGATATCATCATGGCATGCCCTATATCCAGCGTGAACCAGAGCCAGGGTTCCCGTTCGAGCACTTCAGCAGCATCGTCCGCCGTGTAGAGGAGGGTGTTGACCCGGGGCTCCAGGTTCTCGATCGCAATCCTCACCTCACCCTGCCTCGCGGCCTCCCGGAGCCTGGCGATGTACTCTTCAAATCGCTGGTAGTCATAAGCGCTCGGATGGCGTTTTGCTGTCCGGCGACCGGGGTGGACGGTGACCACATCGGCACCTACACGGTCCGCCATACGGATCGCCTCGATGGTGTAGTCGACCGATATCCTGGCGACTCTTGGGTTGATGGAACAGGGGTTTAGGTCAAGCGATGGCGCATGTACGGTGATCGGCATGAGCTCGGGGTGATCGATGATGCACCCTGCAAGGTCATCCTCAGGGAGACCCCGGAGCCAGAAGTGCGGAGTCTCGACCCAGAATTCAAGACCGTCGAGACCTGCCTCAGCGACGTAGTCAAAGATATGGTCACATGGGTACTCGTGGAAGAACATCGTCGAGACAGCGATCCGGCTCATAATACCATTTGATATAACCCATCAGTCTAATAGATTGTGATGATATGGCGCGGGTCTTCCGGTCATCCAGATCACTTTGGAGCTCCGATCTTTTCGGTCTCAGAGATCTCCGGGCGCATCTGCAACCTTCTCGACGATGATAGCCTGCACGGGATCTGGGTTCGGGGGGAGGTGACCAACTACAAGGACCACGCCTCCGGCCACCGCTACTTCTCGCTCTCGGATGCGGGCGGGAGGAATTCGGCGCTGATCAACTGCGTCATGTGGCGCACCTACGCCTCAGGACTCGGGTTTACACCGAAGAGTGGTATGGATGTCCTTGCCCGGGGATCGGTTGAGGTCTACGAGCCCCACGGCAGGTACCAGCTGATCGTTCAGGAGATGTTCCCGGCGGGTCTTGGCGAACGCCATCAGATGGTCGAGCGCTGGAAACAGGAGCTCATGGCCGAGGGGCTCTTCGCCTCTGAGCGGAAACGGCCTCTGCCCACATTCCCGCGCCGGATCGGTGTGGTCACCTCCGCAACCGGCGCGGCGCTCAGAGATATTCTTTCGGTCGTATCCCGGCGATACCCGGCCGTCGAGGTGATCCTCTCGCCGACGGCCGTCCAGGGCGAGGGAGCACACCTCGAGATTGCGGAGGCGATCCGGAGGGTCGATGGGCTCGTGGATGTAGTCATCGTCGGCCGTGGCGGGGGGAGCTTCGAGGACCTCTTCCCCTTCAACCACCCCGACGTCGTGCGAGCTGTTGCCCGTTGCAGGGCGCCGGTGATCAGTGCTGTTGGGCACGAGGTGGATACTGCGCTCTGTGACTTTGCCGCGGATATCCGGGCGCCGACGCCGTCGGCGGCTGCTGAGCGGGCTGTGCCCGACCGCCGGGAAGTGCTCCAGGAGCTCGAGGGATACCGGGCGCGGATGGAGGCGATCCTCTCCCGCCGCATCGAAGCCTCGGAGGATGAGGTCGAGGATTTACGGGCACGCATGCACCCCAGGCGACTTGAACGCCGGATACACGAGCGGATGCAGCGTCTCGCCGATCACGATGACCTGCTCAGGCGGGCGGCGCTCTCCCGGGTGCAGCGAGAGCACTCCCGGCTCGCCAGAGTCCGGGCGGATCTGGAGGGGAGGGATCCGCTCGCAATCCTTGAGCGCGGTTACTGTATCGTTGAATCCGGGGGGAGGATCGTGAAAGATACCGAGGACCTCAGTCCCGGGGAACGTATGGTCTTGCGGATGAGGGATGGCCGGTGCAGGGCTATTGTGGAGGAGATAATCCATGACAGAGACGTTTGAAGAGATGCTCGAAGAGCTGCGGGCGATCGTCCGGAAGCTGGAAGACGGGGATGGTAGCCTCGAGGAGAGTATCGCCATGTATGAGCGGGGCGCGCTCCTCGTGAAACGGTGCGAGGATCTCCTCAGCGAGGCTGAGCTGAAGCTCACCGAACTTGGCCGCGATCGGTAGAGGTCAGGCTTCTTCCCCGATCTCGACCTCGAGCTCGATCGTCAGATCCTCACCCCGCCGGAGCGCTTCGATGAACTCCCGGGGGAGTGCGGCGGCGACGTGGTCGGAGCGGATGCCGATGGTCCGATCAGATGTAAATCCGCTCCGGCGCCAGACAAGGTCTGTGGGATGATCCAGGGCGAGTGCCGCAGATCCTCTCGACCTGACCACGACGGTCCGGTCGCCGGCGGAGAGAGTGGTCATGAGCACCGCCCGGTCGTCGCGGAGGAGCGCTTTCAGATCGGGGTCAAGATCAGCGGCACCTTTGTCTGCGGCGATGCCGATGATGCAGTCGCCGGATGGTGTCAGCGTCTCATCTTTTGTCACCTCAAACGTCGTCGGGTGGGTGGCCTGAACCAGCGGGTGCCCCCGTGCCCGGATGATGTCTCTCGCCTTCATGCTTAATTAGGAGAGGGATTCCATTGCTAATGAATGATTACTACCGTCTGCCCCGCATGTGGAGTGGAGTGCGATCACCAGATCCTCCGGGAGGGTGCTGAACTGGTTGTGCAGTGCTCCGAGTGCGGCAGGATTCACCGGGTGTCAAGGCCCCCTGAGCCCCGCATCCTCACCATCAGAGCGATCGTGAGCCGGGAGACTGAATCAAAAGTCTGTAGCGTGGAGGCCTTCGATGATGAGGTCGTGGCCCTGGGGGATCACATCGTTGCGGAGTGCGAGGATGAGGTGATCGGGGTTGAGATCACCGGCATCGAGGTCGGGGAGAGGAGGGCCCGCAGGGCAAAGGCCGGGGAGGTGACGACCCTCTGGACCCGGGGGATTGATCAGGTTGTGGTGAGGGCATCCGTCCACTCCGGACGCACGACCATCCCCCTCTACCAGACCGCTGAGGGGGAGGATGAGTTCGTCGTCGGGGAGGTATATTCCTTTGGCGGGCGCCGGATCAGGGTATCCCATATCAAACTCCGCGATGGCCCGGTCATACGAAAAGAAGGTTGGAAGACAGTGGCCCGCCGGATAAAGAGAATTTACGGCTATCTCGAGGGTAGCCCGCGCAGGTGGTGATCCACCGATCCCTGGGGGAGCGGGATGCTGGTTCGGCTCCCCGGCAACCGTTCGGGCAATGCCTCCCCGTCTCCCTGGAGGTAGAGGGGAAGATCTCCGGATGCGATGGGCAGGATCTGGCCTCACCGCAGGGTATATCGGTGTTCATGGGGTTTTGCGTCGCACCCCTGACATCACAGAAGAGGGAACCGGGGAGCCCGGGCTATCCGGGCAGGTTCCGGCGGATAGCGGCCTCGAGGTCTTCGCGGTGGACGAACCCCTCCATCCGCTCCCTGACATCGCCATCCTCGATGATGAGGGTCGTGGGAGTCACCCGGAGCCTGTGCTCCTTGATGTACTGCGGGTTCTTCACGGCATCGATCACCTCGATCTCGATTCCAAGGTCTTTTTCTACTTCCGTGAGGATCAGGGCCTGTTCCTTGCATCCCATGCACCCCTCCTGGAAGAAACTTATCACCTTCACCGTCATATATGCCATGGGGCGATGCGACTATAAAAAACCCATTGGTACATCATCATCCGATTATATTGTAGAGCAGGACCTCAGCGCTGCCGTAGCGGTAGGTGATGGCCATCGAGTCCGGGGATTTGGCGGTGACTTTCCCAAACCGTAGCGCCGGTGTCGGGGCGGTCTCGTTGCCTATGGGGATGTCTGGGGACGAAGTCAACCCAAGCGGGACCAGATCGCCCACGCTCCACTCGGTCATGTTCAGGCCAAGGCCATCTGCATCCTCTTTATTCAGGTTCTCCTCGAGCTTATTCTCTCCGTAGGAGAAGCTGACGGTCTTCATCTCCCCCGGCCGCATCCCAACCAACCGTTCGGAGATGGCGTTTCTCTCAAAGCCGAGGAGGGAAAAGCCAGAGAATTCCCCGATATTGGGGTGCAGGACCGGTATGACGGTGATGTTCTCGCCTGAAACCTGTGCGCCGACCGGGATCTCCAGGCCGCCGGATAGGAGGACGATGTTCCCTCTCTGGTACTCTCTCTCCATGAGATTCTGGTCGGTTGTTATGAGGGGACGGCCAGCCTCATCTCGGATGGTGTAGCCGATCACCACGATATTCCCGGCCTGGGCGGCCTGACCCCTGTTGAAGACCGGGGCGATGTAGGAGCCCACCATGGCCACCGCAATGAGCAGGGCAATTCCTGCGTAAGCCCACTTCATCCAGGCCTTGTCATCATCCTTCGAGTCTTTCTGTCGAGTCCTCTTCATCTGGAGTACAGTCGCCCTCTGGTAAAATAAAATGATGCTGTCGTATGAGGTGTGTCTGGCTGGCGCAGGATGCGATGATGGTGGTCGAGCTATCGGCAAAGGATCACTCCAGATCCTTTGGGTATTGCCGCAACAGTATCAGAGCTCGCCGATGCCCTAAAAACAATACTTATATATCTAAAACCCTACCTTAACGTTAGCCTCAGCGTCCAGATCGCTCTGGGGCTATCCATACGATAGGAGCACAAAGATGGCAAGAATTGAACGGGGGCCATACCGAACGAGATGGCAGGATTTCGATGACCTCATGGCCGAGATGGAGAGCAGGTTCCAATCCCTGCTCGGGGGAATCGGTACACGAGGCGAAGAGATCAGAGGACGGGTTGTCCCGGTGACCCGGGACCTCCGTGTGGATGTCCGGGAGCACGAAGATGAAGTGATCGTCGTTGCCGACCTCCCCGGAGCCGAGAAAGAGGATGTCGTTGCCAGGCTCCTCGATCCACAGCATCTGGAGATCGCAAGCCGGAGGGCAGAGGAGACCACGGAAGAAGCCACGGATTTCTTCATGCGGGAGCGCATCTACGGTCATATGAGCCGTACAGTGATGCTTCCTGTCGAGGTGATCGAGGAGGGCGCCACCGCTTCGTTTAAGAACGGTGTTCTCGAGGTCCGGTTGAAGAAAGCTCCGGTTGAGACCGGGACGGTAATCCCTATAGAGTAACCTTTCCTTGCGGGAATCGCTCCTGATCCGATGGGTCGGCGATTCCCGCCATCTCCGACTCAATTGCGCACCAGGCACCACAGTTCCGGGATGATCTCCTCGACAGGGTAGTGTCACGGTTCTTCAGGCTCTCCCCATGCGCTGGACCGTGGGAGGTATACTCCCGAGGGGGGGTGGGGCAGAGTGGCACTAGAGGAGCCAGGGGGGCACACCCCCGAAGATCTCTCGAATGTGCGATTGACTATGAGCACCAGGCGAAGGCGCACCCTATGAAGGTCGGAGAAGAATCCCGATCCGGCACCAATCGTCTGGACCGCCCTGCAGGGATCTCACCGCGTCACCAATTTCGATCGAACAATTCATCACGAACCAGCGTAACACTATCATGATGGAGAGGAAGAAGGTCAAAGACTACATGACCTACGACGTCGTCACTGTCAACGCCCACGGAACGGTCCGGGACGTCATTGAAGCCATTAAAAAAACGCATCATGACGGTTTCCCGGTTGTCGAGAACTCAAAAGAGGTGGTAGGCTACATCTCGGCGCGGGATCTCCTCTTTGCCCATCCGGCAACACCAATAGAGCAGGTAATGTCCCGTCACCTCATCGTCGCTGACCCTGATATGAGCATCAACGACGCAGCCCGCGTCATATTCCGCTCTGGTATTCAGAAACTCCCGGTCGTCGATGAGAATAATACGCTTATAGGAATCATATCAAACGCCGACGTCATCAGGTCACAGATAGAACACGTCTCGCCCGAGAAGGTCTTCAAGTTCATCGAATCTCTCAAGAAGCTCTATACCATCGAGCCGACGTTACGGCGGGGATCGGTCCCGATCAACGAGCTCCTGCCCACCCAGTCAAAGATCTACGAAGACGAACTGGAGGGACGGATGTATGAGATCAAGAAAGGACTCGCTGAACCGCTCATCGTGGTCAGACGACCAGGCCGCTGGATCCTGGTCGATGGGCACCACCGAGCCATAGCGGCCAGAAGGCTTGGGATCGAGAACCTCGATGCCTACATCATCGAGGTCCGGGAGAACATCGAGCTCGGGATGGAGCGGACGGCACGGGCGCTGAACCTCCGCACGCTCGATGATATCCAGATCCTCGATTACGCCCGCCATCCTCTTGTTGCGCTGACGCATCGGCTTGTGCGGCACGGTTAGCGCTCCCGGGCTGCCCGCGATCGGATGCAGGGAGGCCAGATGTCGTGAGCCCCTGCTACGATCCTTCAATCCGGAGGTCGTACGCCTCGTTGAGGGTATGTTCCTTTACCACCGTTCCCTCCGGGATGATGACTTTGGGCCAGACCCGTATCCCTGAGTGGACGACCACATCGTCTTTTAGTACCACATGCGGGCCGATGACCGTATCGTGCTCGATATTGCATCCACTGCCGATGAGCGTATCGTTATCGATGATACTACCGCTGATGGTGCTGTCCCTGCCGATCACCACCCGGTTGTAGATGGATGAGGAGAAGATCTTGGCGTTGCTCTTGATGATGCACCCCTCGCCGATGCTGGTATAGGGCCCAATGATGACATTCTCCTCGATGATCGTCCCGGCACCTATCGAGATCGGTCCGATCACCCGGGAGTGTGCGGCAACTGAGACATAACTCCCGATCTGGGCAGGGCCCATGATGCGGGCACCCTTGATGTAGAGGTCACCGGAGATGTTGGTGAATTGAATGTCCTGGAGTTTCCACCGCTCCGCCTCCCGGAGCGACCGGGGGCTCCCGACGTCGGACCAGTTGCCACGGGCGAGCCAGGCCTTCAGTACATATCCCTCCTCCATCAGCTGGGGAAAGAGGTTCCTGGCAAAGTCGAACTTCTCTCCAGACGGGATGTGATCGAAGATCTCCGGGTTGCAGACGTACATCCCGGTGCTCGCGAGGTTTGAGAAGATCTCACCCGGACTCGGTTTTTCCTTGAACCGCTTGATCTGGTAGCTCGCATCGATCTCGGCGATGCCGTACTCGGTGGGATCGTCGATGCTGATGAGCCCGATGGTGGTGATCGAGTTGTTGATGAGGTGTTCGCGGTAGAACTCAAGCAGGTTCAGGTCTACCACGTGATCACCACCGACAACGAGGAATGGCTGCTCTTCGAGGTATTTTTGGGCGTTTTTGACGCTCCCCGCCGTCCCGAGCTTCGTCTCTTCATGGACATAGGTGACGTCGACACCAAAGAGTGACCCGTCACCGAGCGCTCTTTCGATCGCATCGCTCATGTAGCCAAGCGTGATCACCACATCGTGGAACCCGAGGTTGGAGAGGTGTGAGACCAGGTGCTGGATTGAGGGTTTGTTGACGATCGGAATACAGGGTTTAGGACGCCCGAATGTGAGGGGGCGGAGCCGTGTGCCCTCCCCTCCGCACATTATGCACACCTTCATGCCACTCCGTTGTATCCATATTGATTTAACCTTATTGGGCGAGAATCAGCAGGGATCTCTCGCATCGATCGCTGGTTGAAATAAGAAACACGCTACGCGGTGCCAGCTCGATAGGTGTCGATGAGAAACGGGTATTTTCCGTACCTGCCATGCGCCGATGAGCGCGTCGTGGCAGCTCACCGTCCCGGGGCCTGGCGAGAGTATCTTCGCACCTTCCAGCGAGGAATGGCGCCTGCCTCGAACCGATCCCCTGGATCTCGCGATCCCGGAGTGGCAGGAATACGGAAACACCTTACATAAACAATGGGATCAAGTAAAATTGGTTAAATAACTTGATACACTGACATTTCTTACATCCATGCAGATCGAGGAGAGCATCACTCCCTACAAGAGGATCATACTCATAGCCATCGTCGTCGGGATCATCGCCGGTCTTGGCGCTCTCTTCTTCTTTGAAGGGTTGAAGCTGGGGAGCGCATTCTTCATGGAGGATATTGTTGGGTTCAATCTTCCAAAAGAAGGGGAACGAATTGAAGATATCAGTCAATGGGCTCCCCCGGACAACCTCTGGATGATCCTTCCCGTCATCTGTTTTGGAGGGCTCCTCTCCGGCCTCCTGGTCTATACCCTTGCTCCAGAGGCAGAGGGTCATGGCACCGATGCAGCGATAAAGGCGTTTCATAGGGGAGGACGTGTGCGCTGGCGCATCCCGTTCGTCAAAGCGGTCACCGCCATCCTGACCATATCGACAGGAGGGAGCGCTGGACGTGAAGGGCCAACCGCACAGATGTCGGCAGGCCTCGGTTCGATTGCCGCCGATCTTTTAGGGCTCTCTGTTCGTGAGCGGAGACTTGCCATTGCCACCGGCGTCGGCGCCGGAATCGGCACGATCTTTACAGCTCCTCTGGGCGGAGCGATCCTCGCGGCAGAGATCCTTTACCGGCAGGACTTCGAGTCCGAAGCGATCATACCTGCGTTTCTGGCATCCGTCATTGGATACTCAATATTTGGTCTAGTTGAAGGTTTTGAACCAGTCTTTGGGCCCTGTACAACCTTCTGGAACATCTCGCAGATCCCACTCTACCTCCTCCTCGGCGTGGTCTCGGCGGCGGTCGGTCTGACCTACATAAGCACTTTCTATGGGACGAATAAGATATTTCGGGGACTATTCAACCACTTCAACCTCCCAAACCACTTCAGACCGCTCGGTGGGGCATTCTCCACCGGCGTCTTCGTTCTTGCTCTTGCAGCTCTCTCACCTGAAGCAGCGATCGTCGGGTTCGCCAGTCTCGGGACTGGATATGGCTTTACCCAGCTTGCACTCTACAACATGCTCCCGATCGGGGTGCTTCTCCTCCTCCCGTTCGCGAAAATCCTGACGACGTCACTTACCATCGGCTCCGGCGGGAGCGGGGGTGTCTTCGCGCCTGGACTGGTTATAGGTGGATCGGCAGGCGGCGCTCTTGGAGCCTTGCTACACCTCGCGCTCCCGGGGATCGTACCTGTCGAATCGGTGCCCGTCTTCGTTATCGTCGGGATGATCGCCCTCTTCGGCGCCATCTCCCACGCACCGATCGCGATGATGATCATGGTCACGGAGATGACCGGTGACTTCTCCCTGCTCGTGCCAGCGATGGGCGCGGTCTCGGTAGCGGTCCTCCTCGTCGGTGACTCCACCATCTTTCGTGAGCAGGTGCCGGACCGATCTGGATCGCCTGCCCACCGGGACGAGTACATGATCGAGATCCTCCGGGATATCCCTGTGAGCGATGTTATGGTGCCCCGGAACCGGATCGTTACTGTATCGCCCGGCGACAACATCAGGCGCGTGTTCCATCTCATCGATAAGACTTTGCACACCGGGTTCCCGGTCATTGACGGGGAAGGGAAGCTGGTAGGCATCGTCGCCCTTGACGATATCAGGGATAGGCGGGCGAGCGGGGAGCGGGATCTGCCGGTAAAAGATGTCATGAGCTCACGGGTGTTCACAGTGCACCATGCCTGTACACTGCATGAAGCCCTGAATCTGATGGTTGAACATGACATTCATCACCTGCCCGTTGTTCCGGTAGATGATCCAAGGCTGCTCTCTGGATTCCTCACCCGGACAGATATAATGAAAGCTTACGTTCGGAGAACATCGCAGTCGGCAGGAAGAGGTCACCATGCTGACTCCATCACCCTGATCCAACCGGATATGGCGGCAAAAAAGAGTCCTGAGAGGGGTGGTACGACTGACGAGTGACACCTGGCCGCTGACCCCCTCCTCTCCTCTCTTCGGCCGGCACCGGTGCCTTCTCGTGCCGTAGTGGCCCATCCTCTGCATACGGGGTGTAGCCGTGTGGGGGAGCGGGGGTGATCCGGTCCGTGGAGAAGAGGCACTACCCCTCACCCCCCGCGTGTGCCGCCAACTGGGTCCTTGCAGAGACAGAACCAGACGGGGCCTTCGGGATCTCTTCCGGGGGCGAGGACTCCCGAACCTTTATTCTTCACCGCAGAGAGAGTTCTCAGGGATGAAACCATTTGAATGCACACTCTGCGGGAAGTGTTGCATGCACGCAGGAAGCGGGCTCATCGAGATCGAGAAGAGGCTTACGAGCCGGGATTACCTCTGCAGGCAGAAGATCGTCGGCGGAACGTTCCGCGCACGGGTTGAAGAACAGTTTATCGATATCTTCCGGGACACTTCAGAGAACGATGCTCACCCAACCTGGTGCCCGTTCCTGAGGAGACATCCGGAGGAAGTGGGAAAGTACCTCTGCACCATCCACGGAAGCCGTCCCTCATTCTGCCGGACCTACATCTGTTGCACCATGCGGGTATTTGCCGATGATGACCGGGAAGTCGGGAAAGTGAAAGGGAGGCGGAGCCTCTCTACCGAGGATGCGGCACTCCAACAGTGTTGGGACGAGTCGGTTGCACCGCTCGATATGGATAACGACGTCGCCTGGCGCAGCGAGATCATCGAGATCCTCGGCCGTGCAGGCTACCGGGTCGAGACCTATGAATGATCATGGCGCCCGGCGCCTACCGGTCACCCGGGGTCGGGTGCAGTGCACGCCAGGGAGGGCTATTCCCATCGATCGGTGCGGCCTCTGTGTCCACTCCGCCTTCTTCGTTGTTGGAGGAAGAGAGGTGCCATCTCCGGCCCGTGCCTACTGCAGCCGGTGCCGGACGGCATCCGGTGTCGATATGACGAGGGTTGAGGCAGTCATCTGTGATGATACCCGGGGGGAGGGATTCCGGAGCATCACGAGTGTCATCAGCTGAGGCGAAGATCATCTCCGCCAGAACTCCCATGGGTGTCTTGTCTGAAACGGTACCCCCTTCGCCTCCTTGATCCAATCGGTCTCGATCGTGTGATGGACCAGTCGGACCTCGTTACGAAGTTCGGTGAGGACCTCTTTGACGTCCTCAAGTTCACGCCTGAGGTTATCGAGCTCCTCAGATGAGCGTTGCGGCCGCACCGGTAGCAGCCTGTCATCCTCTCTGCGGGCAAGACCGGTCTCGATCAACTCAAGGATCGCCTCATTTCGGTCGAGTGTGTTATCCCTGGCATACTGATCGATCTGCTCCAGCAGGCCGGGATCAAGCGCAAATGAGCATCTCATTGCCATAGATTCTTCCACTCCTTCTGTAATCTTCTCTCGATCTCCCGGCGATTTCGGTGCCGGGCAAGCCTTCCCTCCAAGGTGCGTTTGGTTAACCACTCATATATTCTCCGGCCTCTCGCGAAGTTCCGTGAAAGGCTGGATCCTGGTCCCCAAAACCCCTTGCCCTGCGTGAGGGAAATCGTAGGAGCATCTTTTAGTGACAGATGACTGGATCCCTGGATCTCGTGGTATCCTGGCCTCTCGCGCGGTACGATATCGAGGGATCACCCAGAGTGCAGGCGCTCTAGGATCATCAGGTCTCTGTCAGGGGCAGTATATCCGTCCACTCCGGTATCACTTACTTCGGCAAAAAAAGATATCTGGGTCTCCCTGGAGAAGAGTCCGGAATCAACTGATATGTTCCATACTGTATCCTTTCTGGGCGAGCAGCTCCTTCACCCGCTCGCGATGGTTACCCTGCAGCTCGATAGAAGAATCCTTAACCGTGCCGCCACAGGCCAGCTTCCCTTTCAGGAATTTTGAGAGGTCTTCGAGATCGATATCGTAGGGATCGAGCCCCTCGATGACCGTGACCTCTTTTCCGTACCGCCGCCTGTTTATCTTTACGTTGATTCTCTGCTGTTCCTTTGCAACCTCTTCACAGATACACAATTCTTTTGGCAGTCCGCAGGTCGGACATATCCCACCATTCATTGCATGTATCTTTCAGCTCTCGTTATATATTACTTGGTATGCTCAGTCATCGACGATACAGACGTCGCATCCCCGGGAGAGAACCTGGTCAGACCGGCTCCGGTAGCGGTAGACCGTGATGCCCTTGCACCCCAGATCGTGAGCGAGGGAGAAGATACGAGCGATATCATCGGGGGTTCTGGACTCCGGGAGGTTCACGGTCTTTGAGACGGCATTATCCACATGCTCCTGAAATGCCGCCTGCATCCGCAGATGGTATTTTGGTGCAATCTCGGTGGCGGTCAAAAAGAGGTCGCGGGTATGGGCCGCAAGGGGGAGCCCCTCGACCGTCCCCCAGCGCCGCACGTGCGCCACCACATCTCTTCCGCCCGCGGTCTCTGGCAGAAGCTCTCCGACGAGGTCACTTACGATGCTGACCCGCTCTCCATCGATCGTCCGGGTGTAGGCAAAGGAGAAGACCGGTTCGATCCCACTCGTCGTTCCGGCGATGAGGTGGAGCGAACCTGTGGGAGCGATGGTGGTGACGGTGGCGTTGCGCATATCCCCCGAGTAGATGGACCCCTCGATCGCCGGGAACGATCCTTTCTCGACCCCGAGCTCCTCCGATCGCTCCCGTGCCGCCGCCTGGATCTTTCCCATCAAGTTTCCGGCGAATCGGAGCGCTTCATCCGAAGCGTAGGACATATCAAGGCGTATGAGCGCTTCAGCAAACCCCATGACCCCGAGGCCAATCTTTCGGGTAGCAAGGGTCCTGTCCCGGATCTCAGGGAGCAAAAACCGGTTGACGTCGATGACGGCGTCGAGAAAGTCGATACCGCACCTGACAACCGTGATGAGCAGATCTTCATCGAGGTCGTGCTTCCTGATGCACCGGGCGAGGTTGATGCTTCCGAGGTTGCAGCTCTCGTAGGGATAGAGAGGCTGTTCACCGCAGGGGTTCGTCGCCTCGATGGGACCAAGATGGGGTGTTGTGTTTCGCCGGTTGATCTCGTCGAAGAAGAGCATCCCCGGCTCACCGGTTGCCCAGGCTGATGCAGCGGCGAGGTGCCAGAGCGATACGGGATCGGCGCTCTTCCAGACGCTGTCATCGCGGGGGTTGATGAGATCGTAGTCCCTCCCGGTTCTGAGACAGTGGAGGAACCGGGTATCGATACCGATCGATATGTTGAAGTTCGAAAGACCGCCGTCCTGTTTGGAGGTGATGAACTCCTCGATGTCAGGGTGGGAGACAGGGAGCACCCCCATGTTCGCTCCCCGACGGCGACCGCCCTGCTTCACCGCCCCGGTCGCCGTGTCAAAGACCCGCATGAACGAGACCGGCCCGCTTGCAACGCCCATCGTCCCGCTGACGGCATCACCACGGGGGCGGAGGCGGCCAAACGAAAACCCGGTCCCACCTCCTGATCTGTGAACGAGCATCATATGGGCGAGACTTCGAGAGATCCCCTCGAGAGTATCCTCCACCGGGAGGACGAAGCAGGCCGAGAGCTGCCCGCCTGCGGTGCCTGCATTCATCAGGGTCGGGGAGTTTGGGAGGAAGAGCAGGTCCGATAAGAGCGAGAAGAATTCTCGGGATCTTGCCGGGCCCCCCACGGCATCGGCGACCCGGGAGAAGAGGTCATGTGGCGTCTCGCCGGGGAGGAGGTAGCGGCGCTCCAGGAGGAGGCGGGCGGCGGGGGAGAGCTCCATACTGGAGTCATGGAACCCCGCCCTTAATAACCCGTCGCGCCCAACCTTCCCGTCGGCAATGTCTCTTATTGTGCTCGGAACTGCATCCCACGTGGGAAAGAGCGTGACGGTGGCGGCGCTCTGCCGCGCGCTCTACCGTCGCGGAATTCCAGTTGCGCCATTCAAATCACAGAATATGAGTCTCAACTCCTACATCACGGCCGACGGGAGCGAGATCGGGATGGCTCAGGCCGTGCAGGCCTTCGCCGCAGGCATCGAGCCTGCGGCCGATATGAATCCGATCCTCCTCAAACCAAAGGGCGACCGCACCTCTCAGGTGGTGCTTGGCCGGCCGTATAAAGATGTGCAGATCCAGGACTACTACACCGAGACCGATATGCTCCTTGCAAGGGCTGTGGAGGCGTTTGAGCGACTGCGGAGACGCTACGGGCATGTGGTGGTGGAGGGGGCCGGGGGGGCTGCAGAGGTGAACCTCTACGATCGCGACATAGCAAACATACGGCTCGCCCGGAGCCTCGGGCTCCCGATCATCCTGGTCGCCGACATCGAACGGGGCGGAGTTTTTGCACAGGTCTGCGGGACGCTCGCCCTCCTCCCCGATGATATCAGGCCACTCGTCATTGGGATCATCATCAACAAGTTCCGTGGCGATATCGGGCTCTTTGCGTCCGGGGTGGAGGTGATCGAGGAGATCACGGGCGTATCGGTGCTCGGGGTAGTCCCCTACGCGGATATACCCCTCCCAAGCGAGGATTCACTCTCGCTTGGGGATAGGCGAGAGCGATCAGCCGGGGGTTTGATACGGATCGCCGTCATCCGCCTCCCCCGGCTCGCGAACTTCACCGACTTCGAGCTCCTCGAGCGCTACGTCCCGGTAGATTACGTCCTCCCCGGAGATCCTCTGGCAGGGTACGACTGCATCATCCTCCCCGGGACGGAAAACTTCATCGAGGATCTCGAGGCGCTCACCTGCGCCGGGACCGGGGAGGAGCTCAGGCTCGCCCGGGACCGAGGCGTCCCGATCATCGGGATCTGTGAGGGCTACCAGATGCTCAGCCGCCGGATCGTCGGCGACGGTGCTGAGTATGAGGGTTTCGGACTCATCGATGTGACCACGACATGTATCGGACGCCAAGATGCGAGTGGCAGACAAGTTCAGCGCCGGGCAACCGGTCCCGGCACCATCCTCTCCCGGATGGGGGAGGTGACCGGCTACGAGATCCGTGTGGGGGAGACGGAGCGGGGCGAACTTTCCGAGGCATTTGACGGAGATGGTGCCGCGACTCCGGACGGTCTGGTCTTTGGGACATATATGCACGGCCTCTTCCAGAACCCGGGTGCCGTAAACGCTCTCCTCTCTTACCTCTCACAGCAGCGTGGGGTGCCATTTGAGCCGGTGGTGGCAGCCGATGACGAGGCCGCCTATGACGGTCTGGCCCGGCACTTCGAAGAGCACGTGGATATGGACGCGATCCTGGCCTATTTCCAGGACGGTTGAGGAGATCTCGGGAGTGCCAGGCAAGAGGCCGATCCGTCGAGGACGCGAGAAAAAATGAATTATTCTCGCTTCAGATAAAGAACCGGAACGCAATCCAGGCGATCAGCACCATGGCGGCCGAGTACTTCAGTCCTGCAAGCACCCGGCCTTCGCCCATGATGCCTGCTGCAAGCCCCGAGAAGAATCCCTGGATCAGGGCGGAATGAGAGAAGAGTCGATTATAAAGGAAGAGATCCACGTTGCCCATGAACGTCTGGCTTGAGCCGGAGGCCGAGACCGCCTCGCCCGCCTCCGCCATGGTGGAGAGGAAGGTGCTTGAGAGCACCCCGATGACGAAGAGGAAGACAAAGAACGATATGACGACGATGACCATGTAGATCATCATACCATTCCGCCGCTCGGATTTCAGGTTGAAGAACTCATACGCATCGTGGGCAGCCGCCCGCAGAACCTCGCTCACATCGCCGCCCGCAGAACTCGCATGCGCGATCAGATCCACACTCCGTTCGGCAAGCGGGGTGTTCACGGTCCCTCCGAATCGGCGGATGGCCTCGACGAATGGGATGCCCCAGGACATCTCGGTGTCAAGCTTGCGGATATGCGGCGTGAGCGCCCCGTACTCACCCTCTGAGACGATATGGATCGCATGCGGGAGTGTCATACCCGAGTCATTCATCCCGGCCACGTCCCTGAAGAAGTTCGGGAGCGATGCCTCGATGCTCGACACACGGAGTGCTTCCTTGAGATCGAGGATCGCAAGCGGCACGATGGCTATGAGGAGCGAGAAGACGATGACGTCATCGAGCATAGTCGTTGCAAATATGGCACCGAGGCCGTAGGAAGATACCAGACTTGTGGCCCCGCCGATGAAGAGGAGAAGCGCCGCCGGGACCGATATGAAGAGGACGGTGATGGGGTCCTCGATCATCACCCGGAGCGGGTGCCTGATGAACCGGTAAAACCCTTCCCGGTACTTCCGTTGGTCCTCGATCTTATCGAAGATCTCCTGATCCTGACCCTCAAACGTGTCAGTTTCAGGGGCATCCACCTCTTTGTCGCGTCCCGGCAATCTGTTCAGAAAATCATTGATTATATCCCTAAATTTCATGTTCAGACCTCCGGCGTCATAGAACTGATCAGGATGACAAACATCACGCTCCCAAACGGCACGATCAGGTAGATGATGATGTAGAGAAAGAGCGGGTTTGAGTCACCGGAGAGGATCGTCATGACCGATTGCAGGATGATCAGAAAGAGCATGCCGGCGACCATCGCGGTGACGTAGGACTCCGCGATCAGCCCGAGCGTCTCAAGAAACGCCTTCTGCTGCTGGTTGTTCTCAAGTGTATACTGGTGGGCCTTCGTGCGGAAGTACTCTGTAAGGTTGCTCCCGCTCGATATGCTTGCAACGGCTCCTTGCAGAAACTCTCGCATCCGCTCGCTCGGCGTCGCCTGCGAGACCGTCCGGAGAGCATCCAGGAGGTCTTTCCCGAAGAAATCGGTCTCCCGGGTTATATAGCGAGCCTCGACGGCGCTTTCGCCGTATATCGTACTCTTGCCGAGCAGACGGAAGACCTCGTCGGGGGTGATCCCGGCCGAAGACATCGCCGTGACGTAGTTGATGGCGTAGGGCAGGGTGGCATCGATGTTCCGGCGACGCTCCCCGGCCCGTATGCCCGGGTAGAGGAGAAAGATCAGGTAGGATATGCCACCGAAGATCAGGAGCGAAAAGATCGTGATGATGGTGGTGCCGATCACGAGCCTGTAGTCGCTGAGTGCATAGAAAAATTCCGGAACTGCCCCTCGATAGGTGATCATCTCGGGGACCCGCAGGAGGTAGGTGACAAGCCCGATGAGCACGGCGGCGACCATCCCCACGGCGATCGAGGAGATGTATGCGGTCGCAAGGTACGCTTCGAAGGGCGTGTTCATCCGGGCTCCCATGAGGTCCCTGCGGAGACTGATGAAGTCCCCTCGTCTCTCCTTCAAGCCTCGACCGATCAGGTTGAAGCAGAACCTCTCATAACTGTTCATGCGGCTCCACCCACCTCCCCATAGAGGTCGGAGCGCACCTGCTGGATGACCGTCTCGGGATCACGGAAGTAAGAGACCAGGATCTTGCTCACGTCACGGAAGTGACGGATCTTTTTGATCCGCATCCACTCGAGCACCTCCTGCCGCCGTCTCAGCTCTTCCTGCATCCGCTCCTCGCTCCATCCCCGGTCTTCCATGATCTCCTCGAGGATGTAGGACTTTCCAGAGTAGCGGATCTCATCAGTCGCCGGGTGCCACCCGAAGACCTCGTTTGTGATAAGCTCATTCGTTCGAGGGTCGATGTCCAGGATCTCGATGAGCTGCTTGTTTCGACGGATCCGCTGGCCGCCGACCCGGGCCTGCACCTGAATGGACATCAGGGAGAGTGCCGAGAGCATGTTCCTCGGCACGTTGATCGGTGGGTTTTCCAGACGGTGAACGGCGCTCGCCACCGAGTCAGCGTGCATCGTCGCGTAGGTGACGTGCCCGGTGCTCATCGCCTGAAAGAGCGTCAGGGCCTCACGGCCACGGACTTCGCCGACCAAGATATACTCAGGTCGCTGCCGGAGTGCGGCCCGAAGCAGTTCGTACATGTCGATCTCGCCCCGTCCATCCTGTGAGAACGAGTCACGGGTGATGCTCGGGATCCAGTTTGGGTGCGGAAGTTTCAGCTCGCGGGTATCCTCGAGTGTCACGATCTTTGCGAGTGGTGGGATGAAGAGTGATATGGCGTTCAGGGTTGTCGTCTTCCCGGACGCCGTTCCACCAGCGAATATACAGGACTTGGCGTTCTCGACCGCAAGCCAGAGGAAGGCAATCCCGAGCGGTGAGAAGGTGTGCCACTCGATGAGATCGGTCGGTGTGATCGGTTCCTCACGGAACTTGCGGATCGTAAACGTCGAGCCGTGAGCAGTCACCTCCGACCCAAGCGTCATCTGGATACGAGATCCATCACTCATCGTGGCGTCGAGCATCGGTTCAGCTATCGATATGTATTTTCCGGCGCGTTGCGCAAGTTTCGCGACGAACGAGTCGAGCTCGGCAGCGTCGTGGTAGGCAAGGTCCGTTTTCATCGATTCATAGGTCGTATGGTAGACGAAGATGGTGCTCGCTACACCGTCGCAGGAGATATCTTCGATGTATTTATCATGCATCACCGGATCGATCAGGCCGTCGCCCAGGAACTCCTTCTCGACATGGTAGAGGATCTTCTCCCGCCCGGGAGGCTCGAGGTGGATCCCGTAGTCGGCTACGACTGCGTTTGCTGCATCCCGGAGCGCCTCCCTCGCCTCATCGTGGTTGAGGTCCCGGGTGGCTATATCGAGCGTCTCAAAGAGGCGTTCCTTGATCTCTCCGAAGAGGCTCTGTTCGCCGGGCGTGAGCACAGGTTCAAGGACATGGTAGGTGTACTCGTGCGTCGAACTATTGTAAGTCACTCGGATGTACGCATACGGCTCGTTTACCGGGTAGAGTTCGATCTCTTCCAATTCCGGTGAAGATCGCATCGAGAGGTCAACGAGTGGTCCATGGAGAACGGGGTTGTATTCTTCGATCACCTCCGCTGTCATGGGGAGCTGGAGCCTGCTCAAGAGCCCAGACCGGGCCTTTAAAGCCTTTTCGGCCTGGGCCTCTGCAGTCATGGTCGCCGCGGCTGCGGCAAGCGTAGTGGATGAGTACGCTCTGGAAAAGAGCTCGTCAAACTCTGATGCGACCCGGGCGTTGTCGACAAAATCAAACTGCTGTTCGCTGCGATTGATGTGCAACTCTTCGATCTTGAATGTCGCGCCCTTTGGGAGGATCATGCCCGCCAGATGCTCGAGGTCATCGGTCGGCATTATGCTGGAAGATGTATCTTCGTCGATCTCAGGCTCCTCACTCGCCTGCGAGCCATGGAAGCCGAACAGGGCGTGGTGATCATGTGCCGGGATCGTCGAGGTATCAGCCGCCACCGCTCCGGAGTCTTCGGTGACCGTTTCCGGTGCTGCTGCCCCGCTCCTCCACCCCTTCAGGAACTCGAAGGGGTCCCGGTGCTCCGTGGATTCGTCTGGCTCCTCGAGTGCACCAACCGCCTCTGCTCCGGAGTCTTCGGTGACCGTTTCCGGTGCTGCTGCCCCGCTCCTCCACCCCTTCAGGAACTCGAAGGGGTCCCGGTGCTCCGTGGGTTCGTCTGGCTCTTCCAGCGCACCAACCGCCACCGCTCCGGAGTCTTCGGTGACCGTGTCCGGTGCTGCTGCCCCGCCCCTCCACTCTCTCAGAAACTCGAAGGGGTCCCGGTGCTCCGTGGGTTCGTCTGGGATCACCGGTTCTACCACGGCACCGCCTCCCTCGATCCGCCCGGGGCGTTTCCCGGGTGGATCACCATCTCCGGATGCGTGCCCGTCCCCGATACCCCCTGACCCGATCACCGAGTCGATGAATGAACGGATGCCTGCTCCCCTCAGTGCCGGTTCGGGTGAAGGGTCCGACTGCCCCCCGTCTTCCAGACCCACCTCTCCCTGCACCCCTCCCTCACCGGACTGACCCCCGGGCAGGGGCGATGCTATCTCTCCACTCTCCTCCTTCTGCTCCCTGGATTGTATGAGGAGGTTCCTGATTGCTGCCATCCATTCGTGCTCTTCATCTTCATCCATCTTCATGCTCAGTGCCCCCAACGTCAATACAAATCTCTACCTGGGGTTTATAGAACTCAACGATACTCCGCCTCCGCTCACCCGTCCGATCCGAGATCACGCAGATGTAGCGTCCATTCAGTAGTCGGAAACAGACCCGGCCCCGTAAGTCTGTCACATCGCTCGTGATGACAAGTTTGCCTTTCCGGATCGCAACGTGGGCCCCAGCAAGAGGCGTCGGACCGTCACAGACAGCAAGGCAGAGCACCCCCACCCTCTGCCGGGTGGGAGCGCCGATGACCGGGATATCGAGGCGACCGCTCCTCTTCAAGTGGCTCTTATCAAAGATCCTGGTGCGTGACACCAGCGCATCAGCGATCTGCGGTGCCACTGCATAGAGATCAAACTTTTCCCCGTCAACCAGATGCAGAACGGCCGGATCGCCAAAGAGCTCTCCCTTCTCATCAACAAATACAGCACCGTCCGGCTCACCCCGGAAGAAGATCAAGGAGGATGTATGCTTTTCATCTCTTGAGACTGCAATCCCGGTCAGAGAGAGGATGCTACTGTAGTGGAGCATCTCGCTCAGGGTGAAGCGTCCTTCGTGCGTTGACTGCTCGAGGATCTCATCTAAAAGGTCGTTTATGGCCATGCACACCTTCAAGTAGGATATTTCCGTGATTCCAGCGTCAGGTGAGGACGCTCAGTCCCCAGCACAATGTACCACATTATTATGCTATTATTAATAGCTTCTGATAAACGGTCATCAATCCTGGTAGATATCCAGATGAAAGTGCTGGATCAGGGTGCCATGGGACAGATATCAGGGGAGGAGACCTCCCTGATAGGAGGCACACCTAACTCTTGATATGGTCAGAGGAGCCGGGGCTGCAGGCGACCCATCCAGCCGGGGAGATGTTCCGAAACTGTGGGCACCCCATGCCGGGAGAGATCGCCAGAACTAAGATATAAAAGATGGATACCTGTATTGTCCCATGACTCTCCCCCCTGTGGTCGCCATCCCGCTCATGGTTGCAGCGGTTGCGATAGGGGCCACGCTTGTCTACGCGTCGGTTCTGGATGCAAAGGAGCGGCGGGTGCCCCACAAAACCTGGCGCCCCGCGCTTATAGTTGCGGTGCCGGCGGCCGTCTGGGTATATGGAGTGATCTTCCTTGCCGACTGGCGGGTGGCAGCAAGCTACCTCATCCTGACAGCAATCGTATGTGGATTCTACTACCTCTTCGGGGCGGCAAATCTCTTCGGAGGTGCAGATGCGTGTGCCCTCATCGCCATCACCGCATGCATCCCGCTCTTCCCGGTCGAACCCTGGTTTGGCATCCCGCCCCATGGGTTCTTCCCGTTTGCTGTGTTCACAAACGCCGTGCTCATAAACATTGCAGTGCCGGTCATGATATTTGCCAGAAACCTCGTCCAGAGAAACCGGGCCCCGCTGCCCTATCTCTTCCTCGGCTTCCCGGTCGACGGAGAGAGTATCCAGAACGAATTCGGCTTTGTGATGGAAGATATCGAAGAACAGGACGGTAAACTGGTCAGGAGGTTCATCGGCTTTACTGAGTCACTCAGACAGACGATCCGGGGGGAGAAGCGGATATACACAAAGAATCTCAGACTGTACCCCGAAGATTACGGGGACGAGCTCGATCTCTACCGGAAGGCTGGCAAAGTCTGGATATCTTACGGCATTCCGTTCATCATACCGATCACAGCAGGATACCTGGCTGCGCTACTCATGGGCGATATACTCTTTGTAATCATTACGACCCTCGCAGGAACGTGAACCAATATGGAGATACAATTCAAGAACGGATTGGTGCCTGTCATCGTGCAGGAGAAGCGAACCCGTGAAGTCCTGATGCTTGCCTACGCAGATGCCGAAGCGCTGGAGCTCACCCGGAGCACGGGATATGCGCACTACTACAGCAGAAGCAGACAGAAAATCTGGAGGAAAGGTGAGGAGAGTGGACATGTTCAACGGATCTGTCGAATACTCGTCGACTGCGACGAAGATGCGATCCTCTATGAGGTTGAACAGACCGGCGCGGCCTGTCATACCGGCCATACATCCTGCTTTTACCGGACGGTCGAAGGAGAAGAGATCGCCGGATTGGTCTTCGATCCGGCGAAGGTATACGCTAATAAGGATGAATGACTCCAATAATATGGTGATTTTTTATGAAGATTGTACCCGATACAAGTGTCGTGATAGATGGACGTATAACATCGATGATACGAGCTGGGGAATACAAGAGCGCAACAATAATAATACCAGAAGCCGTCGTTGCCGAACTTGAGGCGCAGGCGAATCAGGGGCGGGAGATAGGTTTCTCCGGCCTGACCGAACTCCAGGAACTCTATCGGATGTCGGAGGACGCCATAATCGAACTCCAGTTTGCTGGAGACCGCCCGAGCCTTGACCAGGTAAAACTCTCCAGTGGCGGCGAGATCGATGCCCTGATCCGGAATGTCGCCCTCCAACATGGTGCCCGGTTCGTCACGAGCGATCTTGTGCAGGCAGAGGTGGCGAAGGCAAAGGGGCTTGATGTCGTCTACCTAAAGCCGCAGATAGGTGACTTTTCCCCGCTCTCGATTGACCAGTTCTTCGATGAGGAGACGATCGCGATCACCCTCAAGGAGCGGGCGGCACCGATGGCGAAGGTAGGGAGGCTCCGGGATATCAGGCTGGTCACCCTCCGGGATACCCCGATGACCGAGTATGAACTTCGGTTCATGGCACAGGAGCTCCTCGAGCGGGCAAAACGTGACCCGGACGGGTTTATCGAACTTGAGAAGCGCGGGATCACGGTCATCCAGATCGGGTCGCTCCGGATCTCGATCGCCCGGCGACCGTTCTCGGACGGCATGGAGATCACGGTGGTGCGGCCGCTCGTGGATCTCACACTCGACGATTACGATATGGCCCCCGACATCAAGAAGCGGATCCTCGGGAACCGTCGCGGTGTCCTCATCACGGGCCCACCCGGAGCGGGGAAGACCACGCTTGCTCAGGGTATCGCGACCTTCCTGGCCGATCACGACTTCACCGTCAAGACCATGGAGGCGCCGCGAGACCTGCAGGTGCCCGATCATATCACCCAGTATACAGCGCTCGAGGGGAGCATGGCGAATACCGCCGAGGCTCTCCTGCTCATCCGGCCCGACTACATCATCTTCGACGAACTCAGGAAGAACGAGGACTTCGGTATCTATGCTGACATGCGCCTCACCGGGATGGGCATGATCGGAGTGGTGCATGCTATGGAGGTGCACGATTGTCTCCAGCGCTTCTGTAACCGCGTAGACTACAGCATCTTACCACAGATCATCAATACCATCATCTATGTCTCCCAGGGTGAGATCGCAAGGATCTACGACCTTGAGCTGACCATCAAGGTGCCTGAGGGGATGCCAGGCGATGCATATGCACGCCCGGTGATCGTCGTCCGGGAGCAGTCCCGGCGGGAACCCGAGATCGAGATCTTCCGCTACGAAGGGGAGACCCTGGTGATGCCGCTCCGACGGAGCGTTGAGGAACCGATCGCTCCGGTGGTGCCGACGGCGCCGACAGTGCCGGCAGCCCCGATCGAGGAGCCTGGAGAAAATGTCTCCTGGAGGGTTGCCGAGAAGGAAGTCCAGCGGGAGATAGGACGGTATACGAGCGGCCCGGTCGAGGTCCGCATCATCAGCGACAACAAGGCTGTCGTCTACATCGAGGATAAGGATGTCCCGGCAGCGATCGGAAAGGGCGGTAAGAACGTCTCGGCGATCGTGAACAAGCTCGGTATCGGGATCGACATCAAGCCACGGAGTGAGCTTGAGACGCGGAGGCCCGCCGAGGAGGAGATGCAGTTTGTCGGAGGTATCAGGATCCGTCTTGACCGAAAACAGCTCGTCATCATCTCCCCGGAGAACAGAGGTAAGATCGTCGATGTCTTCGCCGGGAGGGAGTATCTCTTCACGGCTACGGTGAACGAGGAGGGGGATATCCTCCTTGCAAAGAACAGCACGATCGCCCAGGAGATGATCAAGCGCTACAACGTAGGCGAGACGATCCGGCTACGGCCGGTATGAGAGGATGAGAGTACCAGAGATTGGAGGTATAGAGTGAGCGGATTTGATATGCGGAGCAACGAGCGGGAGTGCATCGCCCGGTGGGAGCATGCGTTCGAGGCTGATCCGGCAGAGAAGGAGAAGTACTACCTGACGGTGGCATACCCCTACCCAAGCGGAGCAATGCACGTCGGGCACGGACGGACCTACATCATTCCTGACGTCATCGCCAGGTACCAGCGGATGAGGGGAAAGGCGGTCCTCTTCCCGATGGCATTTCACGTCACCGGGACCCCGGTCATCGGGATATCGAAGAGGATAGCAAGTGGTGATGAAAAGACGATCGGGCTTTACCGCGACCTCTATCGAGTGCCGCAGGACATCCTGGATCGCCTGATCAATCCGATGGAGATCGTCCGTTACTTCTCGGAGGAGTACCGGCGGACGATGCAGAGGTCCGGCCTCTCCATCGACTGGCGGCGACAGTTCATCACCGTCGACCCCCGGTACAGCAAGTTCATCGAGTGGCAGTACGACCACCTCTACGAGGATGGGCATGTTGTCAAGGGAGCTCACCCGGTCAAGTACTGCCCCCAGTGTGAGAACCCTGTCGGCGACCATGACCTCCTTGAGGGCGATAAGGCCGAGATCGTCAAATTCACCCTGGTTGTCTTCCGGTGGGGGGATGCCCGGGTTCCGTGCGCAACGCTCCGGCCCGAGACGATCTACGGCGTGACGAACCTCTGGGTGAACCCGGCCACAACCTACGTCCGGGCAATGATCGATGGCGAGGAGTGGATCGTAAGCCCGGAGGCGGCCGGGAAACTGGCGCTACAGGACCATGACGTCCTGGTAACTGAGAAGATCCCCGGGGCGGTGCTCGTCGATCAGACGGTCTCCCACCCATTCAGCGGTGACGTTCCAGTCCTTCCGGCAACGTTCGTGGATCCTGATATGGGGACCGGGATCGTCATGAGCGTCCCTGCTCACGCACCCTTTGACTATATCGCTCTCCGCGACCTGCAACAGCAGGGGAAGTACACGTCCATCCAGCCAGTCCCGCTCATATCCGTCGATGGCTACGGCGAGATCCCGGCAAAGGATGCTGTCGAGCGGGCGGGCATACTCGATCAGAACGATCCGGCGATGGAGGCACTCACCCAGGAGATCTACAACGCCGAGTTCTCTCGCGGGAAGGTCTTTGAGAAGTACGGCGGAAAAGCAGTGCGGGAGGCTCGGGACGATGTGGCGGCGCTGATGATGGAGCACTACGACTCCGTCCCGATGTACGACTTCGATAACCACAACGTGATCTGCCGGTGCGGTGGCAGGGTTTTTGTCAAGATCCTCCACGATCAGTGGTTCCTGGAATACAGCGACCCCATCTGGAAGGAGCAGGTGAAGACCCAGCTTGAGGAGATGGCACTTATCCCGTCCGAGGTCCGGGCCGAGTTCAACCGGACGGTCGACTGGCTGAAGGAGTGGGCCTGCACCCGCCGGGTGGGGCTCGGTACAAAACTCCCCTGGGATCCTGCCTGGATAGTCGAACCGCTCTCTGACTCGACGATCTACATGGCCTACTACACCATCGCCCACCACCTAAAGGCCATTCCGCCGGAGAGCCTCACCCCGGACGTCTTCGACTACATCTTCTTCGGGAAGGGGAGTCCAGGGACCATCGAGCAAAAGGTCCTCGATCGGATCCGGGCCGAGTTCCTCTACTGGTACCCCTACGATCACCGGTTCTCGGCAAAAGATCTGATATCAAACCACCTCACGTTCCAGCTCTTCCATCATCGGGCCATCTTCCCGCCGGAGTTGCAGCCGAAGGGTATGGTGGTCTTCGGCATGGGGCTCCTGAACGGCGCGAAGATGTCCTCGAGCAAGGGGAACGTCTACCTGCTTGAGGATGCCCTGGAGGAGTTCGGTGCCGATACCGTCCGGATGTTCCTCGTCGGGAGTGCTGAACCGTGGCAGGACTTTGACTGGCGCAACGAGCTCGTTTCATCGACCAGGAAGCAGATCGAACGGTTCTGGAACACGGTGCAGGAGATCAGGCAGGCGGAGGGGGCGTACGCCATCGATGTCTGGCTGGCAAGCAGGCTCCAGCGCCGGATCAGAAAGACTACGAGGGCGTTTGACTCGTTCCAGACGCGACAAGCACTACAGGAGGCGTTCTTCGGCGTTGAGTCGGACCTGCGGTGGTACCGGCGCCGCCTACCGGAGGGAGAGCGCGGGGGGGCGGTGCTTCAGGACCTCTGCCGCACCTGGGTGCGGTTGCTGGCCCCGATCATCCCCTTCACCTGCGAGGCGCTCTGGAGTGACCTTGGTGAGAACGGGCTCGTCTCGTTTGCCCCCTGGCCGGAGGTGGATGGGATCCGGATCAACCCGGAGGTCGAGCTTGCTGAGGAGTTCCTCTCCCGGACAGTCGAGGATATCGAGTCGATCGTAAAGCTCATACCGATGGAACCTGCGGCCATCAACCTCTTCATCGCCCCGGCCTGGAAGCACGAGGTGTTCCAGATCGTCGCTGCCTCGACCGATAGAACGAGGGTGGTGCGGGAGGTCATGCAGAACGAGGGGTTGCGGAAACGTAGCCGCGAGGCTGCGGATGCGACGAAGCAGATCACAAAGCTCATCCTGAAACTGCCGCCCGAGCTCGTGAAGCAACTGCAGGCTACACCCCTTGATGAACGGGCGATCCTCGAGGAGGCGCGGCAGTTCCTGGAGCACGAGTTCGGCGTGCCGATAACGATTCAGGACGCGGGGGAGAGCATCCACCCGAAGGCATCAGGGGCTCTACCTTTCAAACCAGCGATCGTGATCGAATAGAATTTCTTTTTTTTTCAGAGCTTCACCCGACTGGTGGCGAGGGGACCTGGCCCGTATCCGGCCGGCGCGCTTGCCCGGAGGGCATGAGTCTCTGCGCCAAGGCTCACCGTCCTCCTGAGGTGAGGGGCCCCGCGCGGGGGGAAGGGTGTCCATACCGGAGAATTGTGAGACTGCGCCGCCGTTGACGATGCTGCTTGTGCTGGTCGGAACTGATCTGCTCAAAAGTGGAATGGATCCGGTCCTTGGTTCCGCAAAAAAATACCGACCCGGGGGAGGGCCGGTCACTCAAGCGACTTCTTCGCTTTCTTCGCCCGCTCTTTTGCGGTATACCCGGTCACCTGCTGGAGGTAGCTTCGGAACCGACGGTTGGTGTCGATGATCACCTCATCGTCGGCGTCTCTATCCGCCTCGGTATCGACGACCAGGGTCTTACCGCCCTCGCCGACCCAGACCTCGAGCCGCAGGAGTGCTCCGTAACTGATGGTGTAGTGGTTGTCCGTCGAGATCACTGGTTCGATCTCGAACTGGTCGCGGAGGCCCTGTACCATAGAATCTCTGAGTTGTTTTGTGTATCCGCGCTTGATCTGGTATTCCTGCATAATATTTTTAAGGGACATCAAGCTATGTTAAACTAATCCGAAAATGAGTGGCAGATCCCATGGATGATATAAAGGTCATATCCAGAGCGCTTGCTGGCGCTGAAAAGACGGTGCTGATAGGGTTTCCCGGAAGTGGACTTGTCGGGAGCATTGCCCTGCAGTACATCGTCGATCAGATGGAATTTGAGCAGATAGGGGCGATCACCAGCAAATATTTCCCTCCGGTCGCTCTCATGACTCGAGGGGTGATCAACGCTCCCGTGCGCCTTTACGAGAAAGACAGCCTTGCCGCAATCATATCCGATGTCCCCATCCACCCGATGATATGCTATGAGGTGGCAAACGGCATCATGGATTGGCTCACCCAGTTTGGCGTCAAGGAGATTGTTACAATCGCAGGGATCATCACGAACGAACCGGAGAAGAGGGTCTTTGGTGTCGCGAGCAGCAGGGGGATCCTCCACCGTATTGAAGAGGAGGCGATCATCCTTCCGATGGGGAGTATATCCGGCATCGCAGCAAGCATCCTCACGGAATGCAAGACGCGAGACATCCCGGGGATCGGGCTCCTCGGCGAGACGGTGAATACCCCTGATCCACGATCTTCCGCTGCGACCATTGAAGTCCTGAACAAGATCTACAATCTCAACTTAGATATCAATCCGCTGCTTGAGCAGGCGGTGGAGATCGAGGCGGCGATGGCCCAGATCGCTGAGCAGGTGCAGAAGACCGAGGCAGCACCTCGCCGTGAGCAACTTCCAATGTACGGGTGAATGATCGATGAGATATGCAGCGTTAACCGGGATATCACCATTAGTCATTGCAGAGCTTAAGATGGGTAAAGCCAAGACCCTGGAGCTGAGCAGTGCCCACAATATCATCACGTTGACCGGGACCACCCCCGGGGAATGCGTCTTCCTGACGTCGGTCAGCCAGGAAGACCTTTCACCTGGAGATCCCGGGATCATGGTCGATCTCCTTGCACTGAATATCAGCATGAAGCGGATCGTCGAGTTCGTCAACCCCACCTTCTTCGAGGAACGGGAGCGTATGTCAGCGCGGATCAAGGTCCAGTTCCGGGGCACGACCATCACGCGCGACGTGAAAGGGCACAGCTGGGGAGATCCGACCCTGGTCGAGGTTATCCGGTCGGCGTGTTACCGCGCCGGCTGAGGGGTTCTCTTTTTTTGGGTGGTGCCGGTCCCACAAGTTAATGTTCCAGGGCCACCAAGATGTATGGTATATTCCAGGGTCTGTGGCTTAGCCAGGATATAGCGCCGGGCTTCTAACCCGGATGTCGGGGGTTCGAATCCCTCCAGGCCCGTAGTAACCATCCGTTCCTTTTTTTAGTCGTTCCGTGGGGGAGGTCTCATCTCCACCCCAAGGGTGCGCGCACGCGCAAGTTTGTGCGGGTCGAGCGTGGTTGGGGGTGCATGTACCGGACCTCCCGGCGCCCCGCTGACCGCGGCCGTTACCTTCGACGGCTCTGCTTCGCCTCGATCCACCGTCTCTTCTTGCCGCATCGCCCGCACTGCTGCTCCCACTCGATGACGTTTGATGAGTACTCATTGTAGCCTCGCTTCCGACCCCACCGGTGGATCCCGATCCTGCAGAGGATGAGCCCGATCGCCGCCATATATCTCTCCGGGAGTATGTTCCCCTCTGATTGGATGAACGTTGCCCTTCCCTGACAGACGGTCTTCATGCCTCCTTTCATGAGGGCATGGGTTTGAGAAGGCTTCTTTCCCACGATATCGGATCCTTACTCGTCAGAAGATAGAGTAGAGGAACGAACCACGTTTGCCGGGGTGCTCGCTGAGGTGGTCAGGGGTGTTGAGAAAGGCGATCATCGAAGATCGAGAGGAGGCGATCGAGCTCCTCGATATCGCGGGATGTCCGGAGGCCCGGGGCACCGATCGATCGGGCAGAGCACCTCGGCGGGGAGGCAAAGGCCGCGCGTGCCACGATAGAGGGCGCTCGGGATCTTCTCTCAAGCATCAGGGCTGAATAAGCCCCGATCCATCTTCTCAGGGTATGATCTCGCAGCTGTTGTACTTCCGGTGGTCAAAGTCTTCCATCCGGACTACCCCCTTCTGGATGAGGAGCCTGACTTCAGGGAGGGCTGCCTTGAGCGCTTGGTAGAGATTTTCGACTGTTTTACAGACGATCCCCTGTCCCCTCTCTGGCCAGGGTCGGATGATGTTTGAATAGAGGCACCGGCCACCGCAGAAACCGAAGAGGTCGCACTCCGTGCAGGGGCTCCCCACGGTCGTCACCGGGAGCTGGAGCGGGTCGGCGGTCCTGATATGCCCGACGTAGTAGTCCTTCATCCCGACCATGATGGGGCAGGGGGCGATGTGTCCGTCGGTCATGATACTGTAGTTTGCGTGGCCGCACCCGCACCGGAGCATGCTCGGCCGGCTGAGGAGCATATCCTGCATCGGGTCCATGAAGGGGTACCACCGGAGCACCCGGCCACCCTCCCGCATCTCCTCGACCCAGAGTTCGACGAGCGATCTGATCCCGGGATTGTAGCTCTCCGTCACCCACGTAGCGAAGTTGCGTATGTGATAGTCGTTCCAGAAGTTCGCATCCATCTGCCAATGGACGGCTGGAAACGAGAACCGATCATTCTCTGTGAGGTAGCAGACGGCCTCAACGATATCGGTATCCTCGGTGACCGTCATCCGGGCGATCACCTCACCGGGAAAGCCGCCTGCCATAAGGTTCTGGGAGTTCCGAATGACCCGGGCAAACGTCCCCTCTCCGCGATGGGCATCGGTGAGGTCTTCGGGGCCGTCGACCGAGATCAGGATCGTATCGAACTGGTTTGCGATGGTGGGTTCGAGGCGGTCGAGGAGGGTGCCGTTGGTGTGCAGGATCAGCGCCGATACCGGCGCCGCGCGAACGATCTCGCGGATGCGGTCGACAGCGAGCAGAGGCTCCCCGCCGTAGAAGGTCAGAACGGCGTCGGGATCTTGTGCAAGGAATTGGTAGAGATCGGCGAGATCGATCGCGAGATCCACCGGGAGATCTTCATCGATAGCGATATCGGGCAGATCCGGAGGATCGACGACGAATGCCTTCCCCCGGCAGTAGGTGCAGCAGAGGTTGCAGTTATCGGTCAGGATGAGGTGGTAGTACATCAGGAGATCTCTTACAGGTTTGGAGTCGGGCAGGAAAAAGGTGAGGATATGGGGGGCCCGCACCTGGTAGATTCTCCAGGCGTCCGGCAAAGAGCGGGCTAGGCATCGTTGTCAATCGTATCTTCAGAGATCTTCGGGGGTGTTTTTGTCCCCTTCGCGCCCTCTGTAGTTTCGCGTGAGGCCACTCTGCCCAGGGTGGGGGCGGGGGTTGCCGCAAAGCAGAAATCCCTGCAGGATGAACAGACTCACATGTCCAGGCCAAAAGAAGATCTCACCGAACAGGTCATCGATCTCCGGGAACTTGTCACCTACCAGTCTGGGTCGATCGTCAGCCGGATGCTCGTCTACACCAGGTCGGGCACGATCACCATCTTCGCCTTCGATGAAGGCCAGGGCCTCTCGGAGCATACTGCACCCTACGACGCTATCCTCCAGGTCCTCGACGGGGAGGCGCTCATCACCATCACGGGCACCGAGTATCCCATGAAGGAAGGCGACCTGATCATCATGCCGGCAAATAAACCCCACGCGGTCCACGCCATCACCCGTTTCAAGATGATGCTGACGATGATTCATGCCTGACGTTGTGTTGTTGCAAGGCGCGCTGGCCCGCAGGTTCTTTATACGTTGCCGATCAGCCTTCCCCCATGCGCGCTCTGCGGGACATCTCTCGGGCAGGGAATCCGACCTCTATTGGCTATCTACCCATCTCGGATTACGGAATCATCGGCAACCTCAGGACAGCTGCGCTCATCGGGCGGAACGGCTCGATCGACTGGTGTTGCCTCCCGCACCTTGATAGCCCAAGCGTCTTTGCTGCTATCCTCGATACCGGACGCGGCGGACGCTTCTCCGTCTCGGCCTCGGGAGCAGGGCCCGGTGAGCAGGAGTATATCACAGATACGAACATCCTGATCACCCGGTTCACGACGGATGCCGGGAAGCTTACCGTGACCGATCTGATGCCGCTCTCAGGAGAGATCATCGGCCGCGGCAGGTCGCATGCGCCGCCGGGGATCATCCGCATACTCAACTGCGAGGAGGGTGCTGTGGAGGTGGTGGTCGAGTGGTCGCCGCGATTTGACTATGCCCGGTCTCGGGCACAGATAGAAGAGGTTTCGGGCGGGTGGCTCGCCACCGGTGGCGATGAGGCGATGTTCCTCTGCGGTCCAGAGGACGCCGGGATCGATGCAGACGGACGGAATGCAGCCCTCCATTCCCGATTTACCATGCGGGAGGGAGAGATGAGGCCACTTGAGGTCCACTGGGGCCTTGAGGATATGATCTGCGACCCTGGTCGCGCAGAGGCAGCGCTTGACGGGACAATTCAGGTCTGGCAGGCCTGGGCGCAGTATGGAGATCTGGCGCAGACGTCGCGATGGGCCGGAGAATGGTTGCCCTACGTCAACCGGGCTGGATTGGTCCTGAAACTCCTGACCATGGCCGGGTCGGGGGCGATCGCCGCCGCTCCGACGACATCCCTCCCTGAAGAGATCGGTGGAGTCCGGAACTGGGACTACCGGTACGCATGGGTTCGCGACGCCTCGATGACGGCGCAGGCCCTGGTCTCCCTCGGCCACTCTCGAGAGGCGGTTGAGTTTCTCCAGTGGATGGAGCGGACGGCTGAGGCGCACTCCGGAGCGCGCCAGCCGCAGGTGCTCTTCGGGCTGCACGATCCCACCACCGACCCTGAAGAGATCGAGCTTGAGCACCTGGAAGGCTACCGGGGTTCACGCCCGGTCCGGATAGGGAACGCTGCCGCCCGCCAGCTGCAGCTCGAGATCTTCGGGGAGCTCATATCGACCGGTTACGAGCTCGCCCGCCGGGGCATTAATCTGGAACACAGATCTCTTAAATTTCTCGCCGCTGTCACCGATTACGCCTGCAGCAGGTGGATGGAGCCGGATCACGGGATCTGGGAGATACGCGGCAAGCCGCAACACTTCGTCTACTCGAAGGTGATGGTCTGGGTTGCTGTCGATCGGGCGATCTACCTCGCGAAGCACCATGGTCTCGTAGGTGACGTGGATCGGTGGAAGAGAACCCGGGCAGCTATCCGTGAGCGGGTGCTTGCCGAGGGCTACAACCCGGAAGTGGACTCGTTTGTGCAGGCATTCGGTTCGATGGCCCTGGATGCAGCCAACCTCCGCATACCGCTCGTAGGGTTCCTCCCCTTTGACGATGAGAGGGTGATCGGGACGATCGATCAGACGCTCGAACACCTGACGAAGAACGGGCTCGTCTACCGCTACTTCACCGACGATGGCCTCGCCGGAGAGGAGGGTGCCTTTGGCCTCTGCACCTTCTGGCTGGTGGATGCACTGGCCCTATCGGGGAGGGTGGATGAGGCCCGGGATATCTTTGTTGGACTCGTCGAGCGGGCAAACTGTGTAGGTCTCCTTCCCGAGGAGTTCGATCCTGATACCGGTGAGTTTCTCGGCAACTTCCCGCAAGCGTACACCCACATCGGTCTCATCAACAGTGCGCTTTACCTCGCGTATGCGGAAGGACGATGGATCCCTGAGCATGCACCAACAGGCATCTCCCTGCTACGATAGTACAGTCACGGGGATGGAGCTCACCCGGGCACCGCTGCAAAGGCCAGGGCGATGTAGGCGCCGTAGCCAATGAGCAGGATGACGGACCAGCCCCGAACAAGCGCCGGGCGCGCAAAGAGCAGGGGAAGGATCGCGACCGTGAAGAAGACAACCGCGATGATGTCGACCCACGACCCGATGGCGACCGGGGCGAGGAGGAGGCTTACTCCGAGGACCAGGAGGAGATTGAAGATGTTGCTCCCGAGGATGTTGCCGACCGATATGGCTCCCTCACCATGCAGGGCTGCCACAAGCGAGGTCGCGAGCTCCGGGAGCGATGTTCCAACGGCGACGATCGAGACGCCGATTACGAAGGCGGGGACTCCGAACCCCTCAGCGATCACAATGGCGCTCTCGACGACCAGGCGAGCTCCGATAACGACGGCGATGAGCCCGAGTATGATGTAGAGGGCATCGGTCCCCCCGCGGGATCTGATATCGGCACCTGCCTCTTCTCGTCCTGTCCGCACAAAAATGATGAGGATACCGGCAAAGAGGATGAGGAAGACCACTCCGGCAAGGGTGCCGAGTGTACCCCTCGAGGCGAACAGGGCAAACATTGCTGTCGCACCGAACATCAACATGGTGTTCTGGATGAGCGCGGGGCGCGACGTCCCTGACGCGGCAACCATATCGGGGCGGATGAGGGTGCAGAGTGCCAGGATGAGGGCGATGTTTGCTATGTTGCTTCCGAGGACGTTCCCAAGTGCAATGGCTGTATTCCCCGTGGCCGCGGCATCCGTGCTGACGACGAGCTCGGGGAGCGATGTGCCAAACGCTATGATCGTCGATCCGATCAGGGCCGGGGAGATGCTGTATCGCAGGGCAAGGCCACTCCCTCCGTCGACAAAGAGGCCGGCCCCCTTGATGAGGAGCGCTATACCGATGATGAATGTAATGGCGGTCAGTATCATAGAGACATCCGGAGCGTGCTGATACCGGTTTGACGGGAATCTCATAATACGTTTCCGGGAGCGGTAGGCGCAATACCTGCGACCTGGCGGCTGAGAGCTGCCCGCCGGGTAAACCTTTATGCCGCTCCATGATGATCTGAGCCGCACCATGGAGCACGAATACGATGTCATTGTTATCGGGACCGGTGTCGCCGGTTCCGACGTTGCCCTGCACTGCAGAGAGGCAGGGCTGCAGGTAGCGATCACCGATCACCGGCCCTACGGGGGGACGTGCGCCCTCCGGGGCTGTGTCCCGAAGTGGGTGCTCGCTGGCGCTGCGGAGGCAGTGTCACGTATCCATAACCAGCAGGGGGCGGGCATACGGGGGACCGTATCGATCGACTGGCCGGAGTTGATCGCCTTTGAGCGTTCATTCACCGATCCTGTTTCGCAGTGGAAAGAGGAGAGCTTCCGGGAAGCGGGCATCCACACCTACCAGGGGTTCGCCCGGTTTGCAGGTCCGAACCAGGTCTTGATCGGTGACGACCTCGTTGCTGCCCGGCATATCGTGATCGCCACGGGCGCCGTCCCGCGGCCGCTCGGCGTTCCGGGCGCGGACCTCGTGACTTCAAGCGGCGACTTCTTCTACCTCGAGACGCTTCCGGAGCGGATCGTCTTTATCGGCGGAGGTTACATCTCATTTGAGTTCGCCCATGTGGCCGCCAGGGCCGGGGCGAAGGCGGTCATCCTCCAGCGGAGCGGGCAGGTGTTGAAGGGATTCGACCATGATATCGTTGCCCGCCTGGTGCAGGCGTCACAGGATATCGGGATCGACATCCAGGTGAATATGCCCCTTGTATCGGTCGAGAAGGTTGATAGCGAGCTTCGAATTCATGCCGGGAAGAAAGGGGACGAGACGGTCTTTGAGGCTGACATGGCCATCCACGGTGCCGGGAGGGTCCCTGCGATTGAAGGGCTCGGTCTCGAGGCCGGGAAGGTCGAGACCGATCGCAGAGGGATCCGGGTCAACGAGCATCTCCAGAGCATCTCAAATCCGGCTGTCTACGTTGCCGGCGATGCAAACCCACGGGGTGTGCCACTGACGCCGGTAGCCGTTATGGATGCCCATATCGTCACCGATAACATCCTACGCGGCAATACGCGGATCGCAGACTACTCGGTCGTCCCGAGTGCTGTCTTCACAACCCCGCCCCTCGCGGCGGTCGGGCTCACAGAGGAAGCGGCGAAGAAGAAGGGGGTGTCCTACATGATCCACAGCGGCGATCTCTCAGAGCGTTTCACGAACCGGGCCACCAATCTGAGGCCTGTCGCCTACAAGATCCTGATAGACAGTGATTCCCGCAAGATCCTCGGGGCACACCTCATCGGGCGCCATGTCGAGGAGGTGATCAACATCTTTGCTCTTGCAATCAAGCATGGGTTGGCGGTGGATGACCTCACGCTGGACGCGGTCCCCTGGGCCTACCCAAGCAACGTCTATGACATCATCTATATGGGTCTGCCTGATGGCGAGGATGTAGAACCAGCATAGGGCCAACCCTACCCGGGGAATACCCACGACGAGGGGGGAGCAATCACAAAAGTATCCAGGTGAGAAGGGGATCGAGAGCGACTGGGATCCTGGCACCCCCGCCTCCACCTCCCCGTCCCCTCACGCGTCGGCACTCTCTTCCTTTGTCTTTGGTTTCCTCTCGGGCTTCACGTAGGTGATAGTGTAGCGATCCACGACGTGCTCCGCCGTCGGCGGGAGATACTCTTGCTCCATCGTGAGGCTCCCGAAGGGGCAACTCTCAACGCAGTCACCGCAAGCGATGCAGCGCATGCGGTCGATCTCCCAGACCTTCGCCTCCTTATCGAGGCGGATCGCCACACACGGGCATCGTTTTGAACAGATCCCGCAGGAACGGCATGTGGCGGGGTCGATGGCGACGTGTCCCCGGGTTCCAGGAGTCACCCGTGCCGGGACCTCCGGATACCGCCGGGTGGCCGGCCCTCTCACGAGGTTTCGGAGAACTGTCCTTGTCATCTTAAAGGGTCCCATGGCTCCATCACCTCTCCGTGCAGCTGATGCAGGGGTCGATCGAGAGGACCACGACCGGGACATCCGCAAGCTGGGCGCCCGGGAGCATCTTCACGAGCGCAGGGACGTTTGCAAGCGTCGGTGTCCTGATACGGGCGCGGACCAGATGTTTGGTGCCGTCGCCCAGCAGGTAGTGGACGACCTCTCCCCGTGGTTGTTCCACGCGGGAGAAGTACTCGCCATTCGGCGCTCCCTTCACCTTCACATCGATCCCGCCCTCGGGCATCTCCTCGATCGCCCTCCGGATCAGGTCGATGGAGGAGTAGAGTTCGCGGACACGGACGGCACACCGGGCGTAACAGTCTCCTGCGGTCTCCACGACGGGCTTGAATCCCAGATCCCCATAGGCCGCGTATCCGGTCTCCCGATGATCGATCGCAACACCGCTCCCCCGGAGGGTCGGTCCTGCTGATCCGAGGGTATAGGCCTCGTCTTTCGATATGACTCCGAGCCCCTGGAGCCGATACTTCACCGTCTCATCGTTTAAGAAGACGTTCCCGAGGCCACGGCACTTCTCCTCGAAGGTATCCATGACCCGGTGTATCTCCTCGAGTTTCCCCTGCTCGATGTCGCGCCGGACCCCGCCTACCTTGCAGGTGCTCTGGATGATCCGGCCGCCGGAGGTATCCTCAGAGATATCGAGCACACTCTCCCGCAGCTGCCAGGCCCGCATGAAGAGGTTCTCAAAGCCCATAGAGTCCGCAAACAGCCCGAGCCAGAGGAGGTGGGAGTGGAGGCGCGAGAGCTCCGACCAGATCGTCCGGAGGTATCGCGCGCGGTCGGGAACCTCGATCTCCATGATATGTTCGATGCCCTGGCAGTAGCAGAGCGCATGCATGAAACTGCAGATCCCGCATATCCGTTCAGCCACATAGACGTACTCAGGGTACTCACGTTTCTGCACGAGCTGCTCAAGCCCCCGGTGGATGTAGCCGATGGAAGGGATCACGTCCACCACCTTCTCATCCTCGAGGACGAGATCCAGGTGGATGGGTTCCGGCAGCACCGGGTGTTGCGGCCCAAACGGCACGACTATGCGTTTTGGCATCGGTCGCCTCCCTTCCTCGTGATGCTGAGCGGGAACTTCTCCGCTGTCTTGAAGAATGTTCCCTTAAAGTCGATGTTTATACCAGTGACCGGGATCCCGAAGAGGTCATGCAGTTCGTTTTCGTAGACGAACGCTCCCCAGTAAATACCGGTGATGCTCGGAACCTCTATCTCCGGCTCGACCGTCAGGCGGAGATTCCTGAACCGGTAGCCTTTGTCGAACGAGTAGTTGATCTCGTAGGCCTCACCGATATTCGTGCACCCGATCTGGACGAGACGGTAGCCATCGGCATGGATCCCTTCAACCTCTCGTATGAGGTCTCCCAGCGCGACGCTGGTCGTCGTCTGTTCTTCTTTGACTGTTGTCATCTGCTCTCACCTGCCTCTGCTGCATCATGTCGCGCTTCTTCTTGTACCTGTGCTTCCCCGGTCATTCTCTCCCGTCTCTCTTCAAGAATGGAGAGAGCCTTTACGACGCCATCGATGATCTGTTCCGGTCGGGCCGCGCATCCCGGGACATAGACATCAACCGGGATAACCTTATCGATGCCACCGACGATGTTGTAGCACTCCCGGAATATACCGCCGGTTGCAGCGCAGGCGCCGACTGCGATGACCACTTTTGGTTCTGGCATCTGTTCATAGAGGTTCTTGACCACCGGGCGGTTCTGTTCGTTGACCCCACCGGTGATCAGCAGGACATCTGCATGCTTTGGGTTTCCGGTGTTGATGATGCCAAACCGCTCCACATCGTAAAGGGGAGTGAGGCATGCAAGCACCTCGATATCGCACCCGTTGCAACTGGATGCATCGTAGTGAAGGATCCAGGGTGATCGCTTCAGGAATGCCATGGTACTTATGCACCTCCTATCATCATATAAGAGAGGATCAACAGGTTTGCGACAGCAAGCAATGCCGCGAGCCATCCGCTCTTCAGGGCTGCCTGCCAACGGACGCGTGCGGTGACGTTATCGATGAAGACCTCAGCCACATAGGTGACCACGACCGCGATGATCCCGATCACCGGGTTCCAGGCAAAGAAGAGGTAAACGAGTCCGAGGAGGAATACGTTCTCGTACCAGTGGGCTATCTCGATCTGGCCAAGGGTCGAGCCCGAGAACTCTGTTGTGACGCCTTTGACGATCTCCTGGTGCGCGTGGTGCGATGTCGATATATCGAATGGGGACTTCCTGAGCTTAATCGTCAGGATGGCGGCAAAGCCCAGGAAGACGCCGGGGAGATAGAGGATCGCCGGAACAGTCGTGGTGGCTATATCTGCAACATAGAAACTCCCGGTGACCATGTAGAACCCGACAACCGCAAGGATGACTATCGGTTCGTAGGTCATCACCTGGATCAGCTCACGTTCGGCCCCGATGTGACTGTACGGTGAATGGGCCGCGTAGGCTCCGAGCACCAGGAAGACATGGGCGAGCGTGAAAGCAAAGACGGTTAAGAGCAGGTCTCCTCCCGCGAAGAAGAGGGCGCCGGAGAGGACGATGAAGGCTAAGTAAGCAAGAATATAGAAGTTCTGCGCCGTAGCAACGACAACCCTCTCCTTCTCGAAGAGCTTGCCGACGTCGTAGAAGGGCTGCAGGAGCGGCGGCCCGACTCTCCCCTGCATCCGTGCAGTGAGTTTTCTATCGAGCCCGGCTATGAGGCCGCCGGCTACGGGTGCAAGGATGAGGAAGAGAACCACTCCGATGAAGCTGTTCATAAGGCCACCCCCGCAAGGACCCATGACGCAAGGATCAGGATTATGCAGACCACCGCCCCTGGTCGGAAGAGTCGCGCCTCACCGAAGTAGTCGATGAGGTAGTAGTTCCGTGTCTGGGCCTCCCGGGTCATGCCGAGGGAACCTGCGAAGTGCAGGTCGGGCGTCGCGGTCCTTCCGCTCATATAGGCGGGGAGGCGTTTTGCACTCTTCCGGAAGAGGAGGAACGATATGGGCAGAAGCAGGAGCAAGGTCATCATCAGGAGCATGATGGCGATATTTGCCTGCGCAAGGCCTGCTGTAACCCCGTAGATGACGAGGACATAGGGCTCGATCAACACCGAGGATATGACCGGGAAGAGGAATACGGCCGCTATGACAAGTCCGGTGATGATGTAGAGGGGAGCCCAGGGTTCCTCCAGGAATCCCTTCTCGATCCGCTCCACCCCCCGGATGACGGTCACGAGTTTGCCCATCCACTTCGCCCAGAAAAAGACCGTCACGGCACTTCCGTAGGCGAGGATGGCGACGAAGATCAGGCCGAAGGGGACCTGGACGAATGCTTCAATCGCCGCCCATTTCGAGACCAGCATACCAAACGGTGCAAGGAACATGCCGGCGATCCCGATGAACATCATAACCGCCATCTTCGGCATCCGGACGATGAGTCCCTCCATATCTTCGATATCTCTGCTCTCGATCCGGTTCTCGATCGCCCCGGTCCCGAGGAAAAGGAGAGATTTCGCGACAGCGTGGAAGACGATCAGGAGGATGGCTGCCCAGACGAGCATATGGGACCCGACGCCAGCACAGGCGGCTATCAGCCCAAGGTTTGCTATCGTCGAGTAGGCGAGGACTAACTTTGCGTTGTTCTGAGATATTGCTATCGCGGATGCGATGACGAATGTCACTCCACCGACGAGGCCGACTGCGAACCCGGCGAATGTCCCGGCAAAGACCGGTGCGAACCTGACCAGGATGTAGACGCCGGCTTTGACCATGGTGCTCGAGTGGAGCAGGGCCGAGACCGGGGTCGGTGCCACCATCGCCCCGAGGAGCCAGGAGGAGAAGGGCATCAGGGCCGCCTTCGTGATGCCGGCAAACCCGATCAGGACAGCTGGTATCAGGATGAGGGCAACATCACCCGAAGCGAGTACCTGGGCGAGATCAACGCCGCCGCCTGCTGGATCGACCATGACGAGGTAGATGATCGCCGCAATGAACGCAACCCCCCCGAGGAGGTTCATCACCAGGGCAAGGAAGGCATTCTTTGTCGACTCTTCGGTCTCTGCGTAGCCGATCAACAGGAAGGAGGCGATGGTCGTGACTTCCCAGAAGAAGAATATCCACAGGAGGTTGTTTGAGAAGACGAGACCAAACATCGCAGCGATGAAGGCAAAGGTGACGAAGAAGAACATCCCCTGCCGGTCACGCACCTCCGGGTGGTGACGATGATAGGTCTCCATGTACCTGACCGCGTATACGGCTATCAGACTCCCGATGATCCCGATGATCAGGGCCATGATGATCGAGAACTGATCGATGAAGAGGTTGCTAGCCGCGTGGAGATTCTCCGGGAACATCACCTCAAGATACACGATCAGTGCTGCCTGAACAGCGGCAAGCGCGATCGCCAGATAGTTCCTGAACTTTGCGCCCATGTAGATGATGAAGAGCGCAAGCAGCATCTCGATGACAACCATGGCCATACTGGCCGCCTCCGAGGGCGCGGCGAAGTAGACCGCGCCCGCGAACGCATACCGCACAAGCAGGTATATCGATGCCCCACCGATAGCGAGAGCGGAGAGGACGACCATCGCATACCGCAATGTCGTTCGTTTCACGAACAATAAAAGACATGCGATGAGGATGGGAAATAGTATAAGGAAGAGCAGCGTCTGCACTAAAGTCCCTCGTAGGGTAACTATGCTTCACTTACGTAATTAATCATTCCAAATGGGCACCGGAAGGAGCGGCACGCTGGCACCTGATGCTAGCTCCGCGCGGGACGCCGGGGTGAACCGGGTGATTGGATGTCTCGCTGGGAAGCGAGGTCTTTATCGATATCTATCCGGGGTTTGATGGCGCACCATCGCGCTTCCTGGCGTTTGAGCCGTATGCAGGGGACCTCGAAGGAAGGCAGCGGGAAAGCAGGAGATCGAGCTCGACTCTTTGCCTGACTGCTGCTTCACGCAGGGAGGACTACCTCCCTGCGTATTCATTCAGATTTTGCCGGGCACTGAACGCCGCACGCCTCCTTCGCCTTCTCCGGCGGCGTCACCCCTGTAGCGGGGTATGAAGTGGATGTGGACATGCATCACGGCCTGTCCTGCCACCTCCCCGACGTTGATGCCGATGTTGTAGCCGTCGGGATGGTGCTCGCGCTCGCTGATCACCCTGCAGTCATCGATGAGGTGAGCAAGCGCCATCCGCTCTTCATACGTCGTCTCAAAGTAGTCCGCCACATGCCGGAACGGAATGATGAGCAGGTGGCCTGGACTGACCGGGTGGATGTCGTAGCGGGCGTAAGCGAGATCGTTTTTTGCGACGATATCCTCCGGAGCCGGGTTACAGAATGGACATGGCATGGTCACCCGCACCTTGCCGGGATTGCCTATGAGTCTTTCGGGCCGGCCGCTTCACCCGAGCAGGCGGGCAAGGAGTCTTCCAGAGATGCCTCGGGAGAGGGCTATGGCGTGTTCGGTGCACATCTCGTGGCAGCAGTAGCACCTGATGCAGCGCGAGAGATCGATCGTTGCCCTGCCCGCAACGATGGTGACCGCGCGCATAGGGCAGATCCGCTCGCACTTCCCGCACCCGATGCACGCCTCCTCGATCACATCAGGCCGGAGAGCATAGATGCTCCCGAACCGCTGCGCAACGCTGAGGACCATCCGCCGCCGGATACCAATCCTGCCTCCGGCATAGGTGGAGGGCTTCTGGAAGTCCGGGACCATGAAATCCGCCGGGTCATCGCCGACCGTCCGGACAGTTACCGGATCGATGAGACCGCGCTCGGCCGCGCTCCTGATGCACCCGATCTCGAGCGGATCCATGCCGATGAGTCGGGCGAGGACGCTATCCACCGCTGCAGGGTTGCTCCCGGCGAGGATCACCCCGATCTTTCGCGGGCTCCCTGCCTGGGGACCATCGCCTTCCATCGCCATGACGACATCAACGATCTGGAGACGAGGCCTCATGCACTCGTTGAGGTCGACGAGCATCTTTCCAAAGGCGTACTCGTCCTGGAACCGGAAGTGGAAGGTCGGTTTCTCAAGCCCCGGGATGAGCCCGAAGAGGTTCTTTGTGGCGCCCGTCATCCGGGTCCACATATGGGTCTTAGCCTTGGAGACGACCACGATCGCGTCGGCCTCTATCGCCGGGTTGATGATGGAGAACTGTTTCATCACCTCCCCCTCAGGATACGAGACGGTTCTGTACCCGGTATCGTAGTTCAGGGTGGCCCCGGTCTCCTCAGCCACCACGGCATACCCGGCCCGCGCGTAGGCCCGACGCAGACTCCCCTCACTGTAGATGATCCCGGCCCCCGGGCTGTCGCCGATGACGACCCGGCACCCCTGCGCCGCGATGAGCCGGGCGACGGCGGCAACGACCGCCGGGTGGGTTGTGACGCACCGTTCCGGATCCTGACCCTGTAGGAGGTTTGGTTTGAGGAGGACCGTCTCTCCTGGCGCGATAAATCGTCCCATGCCGCCGAGGATGTCGACCGCACGGTCGACGGCCGCATCGACTTCATCCTGATCGTAGCCCCCACACCCGACGACGGCGACGGTCGCATCGTGCTCGCCTGTCTGCACCTCACTCCTCCCCGAAACGGATGAGCGCCTCTTTTGCCGCGAGCATCGCCGCTCCCTGCTTGGTCCGGGCCTCCCCCCTCCCGAGGGAAACCCCACCGATCATCACCCGAGCGGCCCAGACCGGGCAGTTGCCGGGACCGGTCCGGTGGTAATCATACGCAAGGTGGCCGAGATCGTTCTGGGCGACGTACTCCTGGAGTCTCCCCCGGTAATTCCTGCCGGTATCGCATTCCGCGATCTCATCTTCGAAGATCGTAAGCACCACCTCCCGCGCCACATCAAGGCCGCGGTCGAGGAAGATGGCACCTATCAGCGCCTCGAACGCATCGGCAATGATCGAGGCGGTCAACGCCTGCCCCTTTCTCCTGATGACGCCATCGATGCCGAGCCCTTGTTCAAGTGCAATATCAGCAAGTTTCGTGTTCCGGGTCACCTGGAGCCTCCGGTTCATCTCGCCGGGTGAGAGATCGTAGGCATCGTAGAGGTGATCGGCGATGATGAAGTCGAGGACGTAGTTACCCAGGAATTCAAGCCTCTCGTTATCCTCTATCGGGGTCCCTGGGTACTCCCCGTCGTTTGCGTATGACCTGTGGGTCAGCGCCTGATCGTAGAGGCGGAGGGCTGCATCGGTGATGCCGATGACCGCGAACGGGGGGGCGGCGAGGAGCGCGCGCAGTTCCGCCGCCCGGTTGTGGTCGGCAGACTCCAGGGTTCTTCGCCTAAAGAGGCTGCCGATACTGCATCTTTCCCTGATGGTGGAGAGTCTCATGGTCACCCTGCCCTTTTCCCCATAGAATGGCCTCCATCCACCGGGATAAACCTTTGCCGGGGCCGCCCCTCCATGGGGCAACCTTTTCCATCACGTGCACGAGATCTCTTCTCTGTGTTTCTGCCCGCGAAGGATCAGCACGACGAGAGCGCCTACCTCGATATGGAGTTCGGTTACGTCTACGGCACCTCCCGGGCGGTGATGATGCCGATCGAGATAGGCGCTGTCATCCACCGGCCCGGAGATGACAGCGTCCGGTATCTCTGGGAGCAGTTCCGGTACGGTATCGACGTTGAGATCTGGAAGAAGGTGACCGACTCTTGCGGCAGGACCATCGGTGTCACGACGACCGTGGCGAATATGGGCAACGACGAGTACGGGATGCCCTACGATCACTCGTTCCGGATCCCCGCCGGTGAGGTCCGGGCAGCCAGAGAGACCGCGCGGAACGCGTTTGGGGATCTCCGGATCTTCATGGAATCGCTCCTCCTGGCGGGGAGCGTCAAGACGATAGTCGTCTTTGCGGCACATATGGAACGAAAAGCCTTCCGCACCGCAGAGGTCTCGCTTGACGGGTGCGGTCTCGTCGACCTCCAGCGGGAGATCCGGCGGCACGTCGGGATGAAACAGGTCCTCTCCCTCGACCGCCTGGCTCGGTTGATCGACTTCTCCGCCAACGGCTTCACCATCTCGTCGAGGAACTTTCGGTACCCCATCCCTCCAGGATGCTGCCACCTCCTGGACGTCCACCGGGGGATGGGCGATGCTGTCCGGACGTTCCTGCTTGCGCGGGAGTACCAAGAGATGCTCCCCGACCTCGAGAGCCGCATACGGGCGCTTATGGAGACCTGCAAGGATGGGTGAGGGGCTGGAGGAGTTGCCCCGGCAGGACCCCGCCTGTCACGGGCTGTTCTTCAACGGGAGCATCGTCTCAACTCCCTGCACATGCCCCTCAGGTACAGGCCTGCTCCTCTCCAGAGACTCTCCGATCGATGCACGCGGCCCGGTCAACCGGACCTCAACCTCTGTGCCCTCGTGGATGCTCCCGATGCCCGGAGGGACGTGCAGGTAGGCGTTTGCCCGCACAACCATCATCTGGGTCCCGGCCCCCCGGGGCAGAGGTGTTGCGATATGGTGGTCGCCGGCACGGGATACCGTGAGCAAGATGTACTCATCAAAACCGGGATCGGCCAGGACGGCCCTTGTGAGCCGGGCACGGAGGTGCTCCCCGTACGGGGAGTAGAACCCCCACCCCTCAAGCAGGGGGAGGGCGAGCTCCCGCACGGCCGCCATAGCGGCGATTGGGTAGCCCGGTACCCCGATGACCGGTTTTCCATCGATCCGTCCGACGATCGCCGGTTTTCCAGGCTTCATGGCGATCCCATGGACCAGCACCTCGCCGAGTTCGGCGATGATGCCGGCGGTAAAGTCCCGGGTACCCGCCGATGAGCCGGCAGAGATAACGAGGAGATCGTTTTCCCTGACACCCCTTGCGATCGCCTGTCGAAGTAGTTCAGGGTCGTCGCGGACGATGGGGTAGCGGGTGCAGGTTGCGCCCGCCTCACCCAACCAGGCTGCTGCAGCGGCAGTGTTGCTCTCGATCATCTCTCCCGGACCCGGGCGTTCACCCGCCGGGACCAGCTCGCTCCCGGTCGGTATGAGCCCAACCTTTGCGGCCCGCAGATCGACCTCCGTGATCCCGTAGGTGAGGAGCGCCCCGATATCGCAGGGGTGGATCAGGTGCCCGGCCGGGAGGATCAGGTCGCCGGTTTCGATCTCCTCTCCCTCGGGATGGACATGCTCCCCGGGTGATACCGCCCTGCAGGTGCACCAGGCACCGTCCTCCCCGATGACATCCTCTATCATGACGACTGCGTCACAGCCCGGCGGTATCGCATTTCCCGTGTTCACCCGGAAGGGATCCCTGAGCAGAATGGGATTCTCATCGTCCGCGCCGGTGGTCTCGCTGCTCACAACGGCAAAGCCATCCCGTGCAGCGATATCGGTTGTCGGGACCGTTATCGGGGAATGGACGGGAGCTGCCGTCACCCGCCCGGCTGCTCCTGCTACCGGGGCCCGGATGGTCCGGTCAGGGTGTGGGAAGGCGGCTCGCATCATATCCCGGACCTCATCAAGCGGCCTCAACCGGAGTCGCTCCCTCACCATAGTGTTACGTCCACCTCACTCCCTGCTTCAAGCCCTTCGCACCCCTGGGGGATCCTGATGAACCCGTCGCTCTCCACCAGGGTGTTTAAGAGACCCGACTTCCCGAAGAGTGGCACCGCCTCATCTCCGTGGAGCCTGACCCTGACGTACTCCTCGCGCCCCCGCTCTGCGGGGATGCTCTGGGTGAGGAACGCCCTCTGTTGCGCTTCCCGGTAGCTGGTGCAGCCTGAGAGTGACTGCATGAGGGGACCTGCAAGAACGGAGAGGACGACCCTCGTCGAGGCCGGGTGGCCGGGGATGCCGATGACAGGGGCATGCCTGATCTTTCCGACGATCGTCGGCTTTCCCGGGGCCAACGCCAGTCCGTGAGCAAACACCTCACCGAGCGATCCGATCACGCCGGCCGCGATATCCCGGTCGTCCTTGGAGCTTCCCCCGGTGATCAGGAACGCGTCGCACTCGTCGAGTGCTGATGAGAGGAGGTCTGCGAGATCTTCGGGGTTGTCCCTGACGATATCGTAGTACCGCGGGATGCCCCCTCGCCCTTCCACGAACGCCCCGCAGAGGTAGGAGTTGACGTCACGGACCTCACCGGTGGCCGGAACCTGGTCGGGTGGCACCAGTTCGATGCCTGTAGAAACGACCCCGATGACCGGCCGCCGCCTCACCACCACCCGGGGCATCCCGACGGCAGCAAGCACGCCGACGTCCTGGACATTCAGGAGTTTTCCGGCCGCAAGCACATTCTCGCCACGCGCATAGTCCTCATCGGCACGTATGATGTTCTCGCCCGGCGAGACCTGACGGCCCACGAGAACCGTCGCCCCGAGGTCTTGGCAGTATTCAAGCATCACGACGGCATCCGACCCTTCGGGAAGAGCGCCGCCGGTCGGGATGTAGGCGCACTCATCGGGCTTGATAGAGAGACCATTCTCTCCCCGGCCCATGGAAATCTCTCCTACCTTTGTGAGTGGGACCGGGACTGCCTCTGATGCTCGGACGGTGTCGGCTGCATTCACCGCAAAACCGTCCTTGACCGAACGGTCAAAACCTGGTATATCGGTATCGGTCTGAACGTCTTCGGCGAGGATGCGGCCGTATGCTGCAGTCAGCGGCACGGTCTCTGCATCGACGGTCGGGGAGATCCGGTTGATGAGATGGATGGCCTCGGCCACCGGGATGAGATGAAGAAACTCGGTCATCCTACCAGCCCCCGGATCTCTGCGGAGGGGTAACCCCGGGCATACAGAGGTATCAGGCGCGATAAAGCAGCCTCCTCTCGCGGATGTAAAAAAGGGTTAGATTCGGGTATAGAGGTTTGCATACACGGTCTTGCCTTTGGAGACCGGGTGGCGTTCACCGAGATCCCCGATATGGTGGGCAAAGCGAGCTGTCTCACCATCGACCTCTTGTTCGACCTCGCCAACCAGCTTGAACCCGGGAAGCGGATTTTCTATCGTGCCGTAGACGTAGATATTCCCTTTCACCATCTGCCCACCGACACGACCCTTGGCATCGCCCTTGACGATGACGGTCCCCCCCTCGCCGTGGGTGGAGATGTGGATGTCGGCATCGCCGCCGATGATGATCGTCCCGCCGTTGATGAACGTGGCCGTATCGTTACCGGCATTCCCGGCGACCCGGATCAATCCGCCCTGCATACCGCGCCACTCGCCGCGAGGCGATGAGCCCAGGTGGTGCCCGGCGTCGCCGTCGATGATCAGCTCGCCGCCTTCCATCCCGATGCCGCAGAACGAGTCGACGTTCCCTTTCACGTGGATCTTTCCGCCTTTCATCCAACCGCCGATGTACATATCGGCGTTGCCTTCGACGACGATCTCGCCTGCGGTCATCTGTTGGCCGATCCGTTTTACCCGGGTACAGTCCCCACGGAGGACGATCTTCGTCTCGCCTGCGGTCGCACCGCCGTCGCCCTCGACGGTGAAGTAGTTCCCGAGCGGGCCCTTCAGCTTGCCCTCCCAGACATCGAGACTTGCGATCTCGGCAGCCTTCTTTCCTGCAAACTGATCTGGAGTGATATTCTGCCCCTCGATGTAGAGTTCAGGGGATTTTGCCAGGGTGAGAGTTACTGTCTTCATGTTTCTAATCACCTTACTGGGTCGCATCGACCTCGATCGCACGCGGGTTATGGACGTGTTCATCGAAGAGCTTGTAGTTCTCGACTCCCACACTGTAGTGCCTGAGGAAGTGCTCGTAGATATCCCTCTGCACCTGCGCGTTATCTGGGACCTTCACGTCGACCCAGACCGTCCGCTTTGCTGGTTCTGCGACGACCTCACCGTTCTGGACAGCCACGACGCCGTCTTTTATCAGGTATGCGCACTGTGAGAAGGCCTTCTCGATCATCTCTGGATCGGAGGGCATATCCTCGGGGTTGAGGGCGTAGATGGCAACGTTGGCATCCATTCCCGGGACAAGCCCACCGTAGGTGTTGCTGATACCGAGCGCCTTTGCCGGACCTGCCCGGGTCATCTGCGCAATCTCGTAGAGAGTGAGTTCACGGTCGATACCGTCTATGGAGGTAGCATCGATCGTCCGCTCAAGCCACTTGAACGTCTTCATGGTCGTGTCACGCGCCTCGCGGCTCATCAGCCACTTTATGACACGTGGGTAGCGGAAGAACGGTCCGGCGTTCGGGTGATCGGTACTGATGAACGTCCGCATCGGGTCCTTGGCGAAGAGAGCAAGTTCGAGGCCAACAGCCCACTGGATGGTGCAGACCCTGATGTTTGGACTGTAGACGTAGGGCACGACGCCTGCAGCGGTCTCGAGCTCAACATCGGTGTTTGCCCACTTCAGGTTGTTGAGGCCCCGGAGGCTGTGCTCAAACGGTCCGTCCGCGGTCATGGTCGTGGTCTCATCCAGCGTCACCTGCCCTATATCGACGGTGATGTTGTCGTGAGCGTTCACGTAGTCCATGATCTCTTCGGCCTTAGACTCAAAGGTCCTCCAGGAGTCGCCGCCGTAGGAGTCGAACTGGATATGCGTGATATGGAGCACCTGCTCCCTGCCGAAGTTGTTCTTTGCGGTGTAGCCCTCGGCGAGCTTGAGCGAATCGAGCGTGTCGGTGTAGTTGCCCGGGTTCCCGAGGTTATTGCAGTGCAGGTGCACAGAGTGGGGGAGGCCCAGGTGTTCGTTCGTCTCGATGAGACCGGTCACGATCTTTGCCGGGGTGATATCGAAGTACGGGACCGGGTCATGGATACTCTCACAGTTCAGCCCCCATCCCCAGGCCTCGGTGCCGCCGGGGTTTACGACCTTGATGGCGAATCCCCGGGTGGCCCGCAGGAGCCAGGCGGTGTATGCGGCGTTGTTCTCGATCTCGTTGTTCTTGAGGTACTCGAGGGTGAACCAGTTGTTCCCGAAGACCGGCATCGCGGCGTTGTCGATGATCGGGGTGTCACGGATCTCCTCGTGGACGTGCGGGGAGTGGAGCGGGGGCATCGCCGCTTCGTTCACGAAGACGTAGCCCATCCGCGCATAGTCGTAGCCGGTCTTGAACGTGGAGGGGACCGAGAAACCCATCTCCATGCGGTTGCCCCGCTTGAGAGGGCTCTTGAAGAGCTTATCCTCCGGCCGGAAGAGGCGGCCGACGTTCACCTTTGGACCGACAACGTGGGAGTGGATGTCGACACCGCCTGCCATGACGGTTTTGCCGGCGGCATCGATGACCTTCGGGTTTCCAAGGGCGCTCGTCTCGACGAACTTGCCGTCCTTGATCCCGATATCCATCCGATCACCCTTGATTCCCTGCAGGGGGTCAAAGACGAACCCGTTCTTGACTATCAGTTCGTTCATGATCTACTCCCCCGCACGGATGCCCTCAGGCACGGCCTTTGCGGGTGCTTTCGCAGCATCCTCTGCCTCCAGTTCGCAGAGCCTCTCATAGATACGCTCGAAGAGCTCCTCGTCGCTCGGGACGCCTTCGGGCGGGTCGATGACGTTACGGTACTGGACCGGAACGTTGTCCATCCGATAGACGATCCCCGGAACCTCGACGCCGACGATTCCCACCGGGATATGGAGATCCGAGATCTCGGTCGCCATGTTGGGGTGAGGATCGACGGTGATCCATGGGTGCTTCCTGAGGCGTTTGACGGGCTCGATCGGGAAGTGGGCAGCGGCATCTGTTCCCACGTTGAAGAAGGCATCCACTTCCTCTCGCATGGCGAGGTCGACAGAGCTCGTCTCGCCCGGATTCATGTGGGCGATATCACGTTTGGTCAGGTCCAGGCAGTATGGGAACCCGTATTGCCATGACCAGACCACGCCCGGCCCGGTGATGTTGTAGTGGCCCCGCATCGCCATGATCGTCCATTTGGTGAAGTCGTTTAAGTCGCGGGTCAGGCTGATGGCAATGTCCACATTGTGGTTTCGGCCGTCAGAGTGACAGAGACCCATGCCGTAGAAGATGGTGCCAAACCGCGCCTTCTTCATGATATCAACAACTTCGATGATGTCCTCTCGCTTGACCCCGGCGACCTCAGCAGGGATGTCGTGACCTCGGGCGACCGTGCGGAAGGCGTTGAAGAGGTCGTAGTCGTGCCCCTGCTTCACCTGAAGGTGGATATCGGCCATCTGGGCGGTGTCGGTGTGCCGTGGGTCGATGACGACGATCTTTCTGCCCGTGTGGCCCTTGCCAGTGAAGAAGCCGCGGGGGAAGATCGAGTAGCGGGACATGTGCCTTGGATGGGCGTGGGCTGGATTTGCGCCCCAGTAGACGATGACGTCAGCCCGGTTCTTCACCTCGCCGAGGGTGCAGCTCGGATAGCCATTGTCGAATATGGCGAGGAACGAGCTCCCATGGCAGATGGATGCACAGTTATCGATGACGGCACCAGCCTTCTCAGCGACCTTGGCAGCGGCAGCCATACCCTCACAGTTGGTCGAGCCGAATCCGTAGATCAGGGGTTTCTTCGCATTGTGGAGTACCCTTGCTGCATAGTCAATCGCCTCGTCGTAGGAGATCTCTTTGTAGGTGCCATCCGGCTGGCGGAGGCGGGGTAGCGTGTGCCGCTCAGACATGGCACGGTGGAAGACCGTGCTACCGATGACACAGGCGTTTTCAACCTCTAAGATCTTCTTTCCGTCATCAGAGACGGTGACGACAAGGTCGTCACAGCAGACGCCGCAGAACGGGCATCCAACATTCTCAATCTTTTTTACCATTCCTCAATCACCTCTCCACAGTCCCACAGCACCCTGAACGAGTTCAAGCGTGCTCTTGCGCTTCTCGCCCAGAGGTGCGGGTTCGACCGTCACAGGAAAACCGCTGTATTGGGGCTCCCCGGTTGCCTGAGTCCGTGGCGGGACTATCTGATTTGCATAGACTCCCTGTGGGATGAACGCAAGGCCCGGGTAGAGTGTCTGGCGCCCTTTGACGGCCTTGACGATCACACTTCCACATTCACTTGTCACTTTGACGAGCTGGTTCGGGAACAGACCGAGTGCTTGGACGTCATCGTCGTGCATCTCAATGATAGAGCAGGCCTCGAAATACTCTGGGGACATCTTGCCCGATACTATCCCAACGCCCTCTTCTACAGAACGTTGGGTGATCATGTTCAACGTAATCTTCTTCGCCATGGTTTTTGCCTCAATGTTATGGACGGGGCCGATTCTCCTAACCTCCAGGAAGATCGGCCCGATGGGTGGTGCCCTGAAGAGACCTCCGTTCAGGTCCTTTGTGTTGCGAGAGTTATCCACCAGATCCAGATCCGCTGTTCGGACTGAGTCACGGGATGCGCGAGAGAAGTTGTCAACCCGGGGTGGACTGAAGCTCTCCTGGCGGAGCACCGGATAGATTGTTTTATCATAAACTTGTAATGATTTCTATTTAACCATTCCGTATTTGTAAGGACGGTTCGGTGACTAAATTTAGTCCGAATGGTTAATTCAGTAAGCTTTACTCTTTTCGATAATAAATCGAGCTGTATTGCATAAATGTCACAAGATTGAGCGTATTCCCGCCGACCGCCTGAATGCTTCCACATTGAGATCTGATTGACCCAGAGCGTGCAGGGCCCCTGGGCCGGCGTGGGGTGCAGGGCCTCTGGGATCGGGAGTGTGTGCAGGGCGCAGGGTGGGGCGCGTGAGGCTCTCTGTGCACACCGATTTCGAAGAATTTTACTGCAGGCGAACGCGCTATATCGCCATACCTTCAAACTATCACAGAAGACTGGGGAGGTGTTCGCTCAAATGACATCATCCGATGGTAGGATCATCATGCACATAGACATGGACAGTTTCTTCGCCTCAGTAGAGATCCACCGTGATCCCTCCCTCGACGGCATGCCGGTGATCGTGGGTGCCGACCCGAAGGGAGGGGTTGGACGCGGAGTTGTGAGCACCTGTTCCTACGAGGCGCGCCGTTACGGCGTGCACTCGGGCATGCCCATCTCCCGGGCGTACACCCTCTGTCCGCACGCCGTCTACCTCCCGGTGAACCACCCGCTCTACTCCCAGGTATCTGGGGAGATCATGACGATCCTCGGCAGATATGCCGACCGCATCGAGCAGGTGAGCATCGATGAGGCCTACCTCGATGTCACCAGCTCCGGGAGCTTTTTGGCGGCTGGAGTGCTCGCCGCAGCGATCAAGCGGGATATCCGGGAGGCGGAGGGGCTCACCTGCTCCATCGGTATCGCGCCAGGCAAAGTCACAGCAAAGATCGCATCCGACCACCGGAAGCCGGACGGGCTGACGGTCGTCTGCCCAGATGAGGTCGCGACGTTCCTCGACCCCCTGCCGGTAGGAAAGATCCCTGGTGTCGGGAAGAAGACCGGTGATACCCTGGCTGGGATGGGCATCCTCTCCATCGGCAACCTTGCACGCTGCGACGTCCAGCTCCTCATCGCCCGGTTGGGGAGGTCCGCGATCCGGTTGCATCGCCTCGCCCGGGGTATTGATGATGCCGTGGTACAGGCCAGGGAGGGGTGCAAATCCATCTCCCGGGAGACGACGTTTGATGAGGATACAGCCGATCCGGTTCTCCTCACCGTGACCGTAGCTGACCTTGCGCGCGATGTCTCGCGGACACTTGCTGCCGACCACCTCCGGTGCCGGACCGTGACGGTCAAGGTCAGGTATCGGGGGTTTGAGACGCACACCCGGTCCCGGACGCTGGGCCGGTTCACTGCGGATCCGGAGATTATCGGGCGGACCGCAGACGATCTCCTCCTCCCGTTCCTCGACGGCACGGAAGTCCGGCTCATTGGGGTCAGGCTCTCGGAGCTCGAGGATAGCGGCCGCACCCGGCAGACCTCGATCGACGAGTTCTTCACCCCCTGATGGAGTGCCAGAGTGGCCCGTACGGTGCCTCCATCATCGTGGGGAGCAGATGGTGGTACACCAGCTTCGTGGTGGGAGGTGTGCTCCGCAGAGTTCTGGTGCGAACCTTCTTTACCGGGGTGGGCGCAGAGGTTGATGAAGAAGCATGCCCGATATCTGGTTCGTGCTGCTGGCCGCCGTCATCCTCCTCCTCTTCGCGGTGCCGATCATTCAGCAGCAGATGACCCGGTCCCGTCGCCTGCGGGCGATCCGCGGCCTTGAAGAGATGCGGGGAACCCGGGTCATCATCCTCATCCACCGTCAGGAGAGGGTTGCGTTTCTCGGCATCCCATTTTACCACTACATCGACATCAACGACTCAGAGGAGATTCTCCGGGCGATCCGGTTCACTCCACCGGAGATGCCGATCGATGTCATCGCCCATACCCCCGGGGGCCTCATCCTCTCCTCAGAGCAGATCGCGATGGCGCTCCAGCGCCACAGAGGAAAGGTGACGGTCTTTGTCCCTCACTATGCCATGTCGGGTGGAACGCTCCTCTGTCTTGCCGCCGACGAGGTGGCGATGGATGAGAACGCCGTGCTCGGTCCAGTTGACCCCCGGATCGGTGACTACCCGGCGGCGTCGATCCTGCTGGTCCCGCGCTTAAAGCCGCCAGAGGAGATCGATGATACGACCTTCATGTTGGTCGATATAGCGGCGAAAGCCCAGAACCAGATGCGGGAATTTGTCGCAGGCCTCCTCCGGGACCGGATGGATGCCGAGCAGGTGGATCGTCTGGCGCACCTGCTCACCAGCGGACGATGGACGCACGACTACCCGATAACCTTTGAACAGGCGCTCAAGCTCGGGCTCCCGGTCACCTCCGGTATGCCCGACGCGGTCTACCGGCTGATGGACCTCTTCCCTCAGGCGATGCCCCGCCGCCCGTCGGTCGCCTACATTCCGATCCCCTATGGCGAGGAGAAGAAGGGCGAGTGACGAATCCCACATCCCGACAGAGGTGATCTGGTATGGCAGTCGACCTGCAGCTCAGTCTCGATGCATTCGACCGCACGCTACCCCCTCCCTGTGGCGGCCGCCCGGATCGAAACGGTTTCCTCCGACTCTGCTACCGATGCCCGTTTGCTACCCGTGATCGTGGCTCTCTCTTCTGTGAGGAGTTCGGTATCCCCATCACGGCATGGGAGAAGTACGCCCTGCGGGGATGGAGAGTGGTACGGGACGCGATCATGGATCGTGACGGGAGATGTTGTGTCATCTGTGGTGGGAGTGAGAGCCTTCATGTTCATCATATCGACCTGGATCCGACAAACGACGTTCCGGAAAACCTCATCACACTCTGTGGCATCTGCCACGCTCGGGTGCATACTGACCTCCGCCGGGAGGGCGGTGCCGCACGGGTGGCGAAGGTGATCGCGGTGGTGCGGCAACGGGGCGGGGCAGCGAGATCAACCCCGTCGTCCCGGTAGTGCCGTCGCCGGGGCAGGGGGGAACGGTTATATTATATGCGTGCCACCAGTAGCGTGACCAGTGGGGGATGTCTGGAATGAGCCTTACAGGGAGACTCTTTGGAAAGGGCGAGCCCGGTAGAGATCGGGCGAGTCCGGAGACTGATACGTCTGTGAGTCGGAGAGCGATCTCTCTCGCCCGGCAGGGACGATTTCGTGAGGCGATCGCCTGCTTTGATCGGGTGCTCGAACGCGATCCGGAGAACGTGAAGATGTGGAACAACAAAGGTGTCTTCTTCGACATACTCGGCAGGGACGAGGAGGCGATCGCCTGCTGGGATATGGCGCTCACGATCGATCCGGACTTTGCTCCGGCCTGGGTCTCCCGAGGGATGCTACACCGGCGCCGCGACCGGCTCGAGGAGGCGCTGACCTGTTACGATCGCGCGCTCGCTCTCAACCCGGGCTCAGCGGTCGCCTGGTACAACCGGAGCGGTGTCTTCGTCGCGATGCACCGGCTGGACGATGCGATCGCCTGCTACGAGCAGGTGCTTGCGATCGATCCCCATTTCGTGGCGGCTTGGATCGATCTCGGCTACGCCTACTTCCTCAAGCACCGGCTCGAGGAGGCCATCACCTGTTACGACCGGGCCATCGCCGACGAGCCCGGGAACGTCAGGGTCTGGAGCCTGAAAGGGGGTGCCCTGTATGCACTCGGAGAGTATCGGCAGGCATTGGCCTGCTTTGATCGGACGATCGCGATCGATCCAAAGTATGCCGCCGGATGGAGCATGAAATGTAGCGTCCTCTACCACCTCGGGATGTATCGCCATGCACTCGCGTGCGCCGATAGGGCTCTTGAGATCAACCCTTCCTGTGAATTGACCACTCAGGCCCGCAGGATGCTCGTCTCTCTCATCGAGGAGTGGTGAGGGGTCAGGGCCGTTGGGAAGGCCTATATCAGCACCCCCATCGGGCGCCGGCGGATGAACCTGACCTCAGCGACGAATGGATCACCTGCTTCCGCTGCGCGATCCCGTAGCCTGATACTACTGCTACCGAGTCCCCGAGACTGGAATCAAGCACCGGATCACCGCTGTCCACGTAGAGTGCCGGGGTCGCGGCAAGTTTTGCCGGCGTCCCCACAACGACGATTCTCCCAGGGCCGCCGGCCCGCCTGACCACTGCAGGACTGATCTGCTGGTTCCCCCGACCGAGGATGAACCCCTGCGCCCCGATGGGGCTTACAATGATCCGGGCGGCGGCCGCATCCTCGAGATGGGAGAGGATCGTCCGCTCATCGGCGCCCTCCGCGACCATTCTCCCGTTCATGACCAGGTCGACGCCGAGCAGGGCTCCATGAAGCCCGATCTCCGTAAGGATTGCCTCTGTGGTGCTCCCGGCGCCGATGATATAGAGGGTCTCCGGGATCATCACCCCGGCGATGAACCGGGCGATCTCTCGTTTCGCCCGCTCATCATCGGTCTCCTCAAAGACCGCCTTCGCCCCCTGGACCCTTCCGGGAAGGGAAGGTACCCGGGCTGCCCCGTAAAGCCTGACCGCAAGCCTCCCCTCCCGGTAGGCTTCCTCGTCGACGTCGAGGAGATCGGCGTCATGGAGCCGAGCCGGATCGAATCCGGCGATGACTTCAGCGACTGCAGCGGGGTTGACCGCAAATACCGCCGAGTACATCTTCACACCGGCTGGGATGCCGAGGACCGGCACCGACCGGCCCACCACATCGAAGACGTCCCGGGCCGTCCCGTCGCCGCCGCAGAAGAGGACGAGATCGGCCCCGGCGGCGGCGAACGCCTTGCAGGCTTCCCTGGTATCGGCGGCCGTCGTCGATTCATCAGGGAAGGAGACGATCTCATACCCCGTGATGCCGACCGAGTCGAGGATAGTGGCACCCATCGCTCCGGCGGGGGTGAGGAACCGGATGCCCTGATCTGCAAGAAGTCGTAGGGTCTCGGTGGCCCGCACAGGAGCCCGGGGGACTGCCCCCCGGCGGATCGCCTCTGTGACCCTGCCATCGGTCCCGGAGAGTCCCACGGCGCCACCCATCCCGGCGATGGGATTTATGAGGAGGCCGATGGTCGTCATGACTGTGGGGGGATGCCTCACCCCGTCACCGGAAGCCGGGAGAGTGACTCCCTGATCAGTTCCACCGGGTACTCGTAGTCAACCAACCCTCCCGCGAAGTAGGCTTCGTAGGAAGAGAAGTCGAAGTTGCCGTGCCCGGAGTTGTTAAAGAGAATCACCTTCGCCTCCCCGGTCTTGCGGCAGTGGAGGGCCTCGTCGATGGTGGCCTTCACCGCGTGGGCTGCCTCGGGCGCGACGACGATTCCTTCGGTCCGGGCGAAGGATACAGCGGCCTCAAAGACCTCGTTCTGGTAGTAGGCGACTGACCTGATGATATCGTCGTGGACGAGCCTTGAGAGTAGCGGCGATGCCCCGTGGTAACGCAGGCCGCCCGCATGGATCGCCGGCGGGACGAAGTCGTGGCCGAGGGTGAACATCTTCATGATCGGGGTCAGTCCCGCGACATCCCCGTAGTCGTAGGCGTAGAGTCCCTTCGTCAGGGTCGGGCACGCAGCCGGCTCCACCGCTATGATATCGGTATCGGGGTGCTTTCCGTTCATCTTCCCGGCTGCGAATGGGAACGAGAGCCCGGAAAAGTTCGAACCGCCGCCGACACACCCGATCACGACATCCGGGTAGGCCTCCACGGCCGCGAGCTGCTTCTCTGCCTCCTGGCCGATGATCGTCTGGTGAAGGCAGACGTGGTTGAGGACTGAGCCGAGCGCGTAGTTGGTGTTCTCGTGGCTCGCCGCATCCTCAACCGCCTCGGATATCGCGATACCGAGGGATCCGGGGGTATCAGGGTCGCGGTCGAGCATCATCCTGCCTGACTTGGTCCTCGGCGAGGGGCTCGGGACGCACTCAGCACCGTAGACCTGCATCATGCTCTTCCGGTAGGGCTTCTGCTCGTACGAGCTCCTGACCATGTAGACGGTGCATTCCATATCGAAGAGACCCGTTGCAAACGCAAGTGACGAGCCCCACTGCCCCGCACCGGTCTCGGTCGCGAGCCGCTCAATCCCCTCCTCACGGTTGTAGTAGGCCTGGGGTATGGCGGTGTTTGGCTTATGTGATCCCGGCGGGCTTACGCCCTCCCACTTGTAGTAGATCTTCGCCGGCGTCTTTAAGGCCGCCTCGAGCCGCCGTGCCCGGTAGAGAGGGCTTGGCCTCCAGAGGGTGAGGATATCCCGGACCTCGGCTGGGATATCGATGTAGCGCTCTCTGCTCATCTCCTGCCTGATCAGTTCCATCGGGAAGATGTGCCGGAGGTCGTCGGGGATCACCGCGTTCCCGGTCGCCGGGTGGAGAGGCGGATCCAGAGGCCTTGGAAGATCGGCCTGGATGTTGTACCATCGCTTCGGCATCTCCGCCTCATCGAGGAGGATCTTTGTCTGCATACTTTATGGTAGTCACTGTATAGATATATACATTACGTATCAACTATACACAATGAGGTACTGATAGGTTCAGAATGTGCCCTGAAGCCGCTCCCATTCCTTCGGGGGCAAAGGGTATATGGCAGCCCTGCAACTGGTCTGTCGATGTACCTCCTCGCCCACGCTATGGCCGGCATCCTCATCGGTCTCGTGCTGGTGCCCCTCACCGGCGACCGTCGCGTCGTCGCACTCGCCGCGCTGGGCGCCGTGCTCCCTGATCTGATCGACAAGCCACTTGGGCACATCATCCTCGCCGGGACGGTCAACTACGGCAGGCTATACTTCCATGGCCTCACCGTCCTCTCCCTCTTCGTCATCGCCGGCCTCCTCCTCTACCGCTATCGCCACCGGATCGGTCTCCTCGTGGTAGCTGCGGGCATGGCGAGCCACCAGGTCCTCGACGGCATGTGGTATAACCCGGTCGCCTGGCTCTGGCCGTTCCTCGGGCCAATCCCCGGGCACCATTATCCTGAGAACTACTTCTGGGAGGCTATTCTACGACAGCTCTCCCAACCGAGCGAGTGGATCTTTCTCTTCGTGATCGTCGGGCTGTTTACCATCCTCTACCGCCAGGAGCTGAAGGCCATCACCAGCCGGCTCGCAGACCCTCCCGTCCGCCGGATTGCCGTGGTGGTGCTCATTCTCGCTGCCACCATCGCCTTCGCCGCAGGTTGGCGGCTCCTGACCTGAGAGATTCCCTGTGAGGGGGCTCGATGAGTTTCATGCGGTGGCCTCGAAGGCGGAAAAATTACCCTGTTATCTTTGCTTCTGCCACTGTATCGCAGCATACGTCGATCGCCCGGCAAGGGCAAGCCCCCCCTCCTGCGGGATGAGGTGCTTGCGGAAGTAATCTCGGAGCACCTCCCGCTGCCGTGGGGTCTCCACACTCATCCGGGAGGCAAAATGGTCGACCGCATCCTCCACGGTCGGAAAACGGGTCACCCTGTCCATGGGACGCATCAGGACATCTGCGTAAATCCGCATGCTGTAGAGGACGTTGAAGAGGCAGTCAGCCTTCGGCCTCGGGTGATACGCCTCCCCGTGCAGATCTTTCCAGAGTGCAAGGTATATCCGTTCCCAGAGCGGCTCATCAGCGAACCAGTAGAGGTGGACCGACCCGGATTCAGAGACTACTGCATCCATCGTGGTGAGGGCCGCCCTGATATCGGGCATGGCAAGCGAGAACGAGGCGATGACCCGGTCGTAAGGTGGCGCAAGATCGTGGTCCGGATCGATCTCCTCCCAGGGAGCATGGATGGTGGTGATGCCGGTGAGCCCTTCGCGGAGAGCCGCTTCCCGAAGCTCGATGAGCATTCCTTCCGCAGGATCGATCGCCGTCACCGTGGCGCCCGCCCGGGCGAGTGGCAGGGTAAGGGTCCCTGGTCCGGAGCCGATATCGAGCACCCGATCGCCCGGGGTGAGTCTGAGGTCCTGCAGGGCCTCTGCGACCCGACGGGCATGATCGGTCCCCGACCGGAGAGCGTATCGCCGGGCCTGCTCCCGGTCACTCCAGAGATCGGCACCCTCCTGGAAACCCCGGGTCGACCGGTTCAGGGTGAGCCTCCTTCTCCAGACCTCGTTCCAATCCACGACGATATCGTCCTTCATTAACCCTGTCAGTCGCCTTGTGAGCGTAAGTAGGTATCCATGCCCTCTCTGCACGCCCGGTAGCTCGGGAAGACCCAACCATTATATACGAAGCCAGATACTGGAATACCTGTGGTGAACAGTATGACTGGTGAATCCATGCTCCAGATAACCGTCGATCAGCTTGCAAGAACACTCTGCGCGAGCGCCATCCTCGGTGACCCGGTTGATGCCGGTGAGCGGATCATCATCCCGGTGGCCGAGTTCGGGTTCGGGTTCGGCGGCGGCGAATGCGCGGGAGGAAATAAGGAAGGCGGCAAGCAGAGCGGCGGGACGGGGACCGGCGGTGGAGGCGGTATATCTGCCGTCGCCCTGGTTCTCGTCACCAAGGGCGTATCAGGTCCTGAGGGTATCCAGGTGATATCGCTCAAGAAGAAGAGCGAGATCGCCGAGGTTATCACGACACTCGGGGAGGCGGTCGGCCCGCACATCTCACAGGCCATCGAGAAGGGTGGTGAGATGATGCGGCAGCGCAGAGAGAGAGCGCCGGGGAAAGAACCGGAGAAGAAGGCGGGTAAAGAGATCCCGGTCAGTGGTGAAGAAGAGGCATAGGATCCCCATCACCTCTTTTCCATGGCCACGACCCTTCTTGCCGTCATCCTGCTCATCATAGTTGTCGTCATACTCGCTCTCCTGCTCGCCCTCTACCTGATCCCGGTGACCATCGAGGCGGTGGTCGGGTGCAGTCGGGAGAGCGCTTCAGCGACGGCGATCGTGGCCTGGGGCATCCTGGGAGCGCGAGCCAGGATCACCGATGATGTGTGGGTGCTTGAACTCCTCCTCATAGATCGCCCGGTCATGACCCGGGACCTTGCGGAGATCATCACCGCTCCGCCTGCTGAAGGAAAACGAGACGAGCGCCGCCCGTCCCTCTCGGTAGAGGAGTACCTCGATGCCGCCGCCGACCTCTGGCCCCATCTCCGGAAGGTCATCGCCGCAACGCTTCGTTCGCTCTACCTCGAGGTGCTCCACGGGGAGGTCACCCTCGGCCTTGAGAGCCCCGCTAGCACCGGTACCATATACGGTTACTGCACCGCTCTCCGCTACGCCATCTGGCCGGTGGAAGCGGTCGATCTTGTGATAACCCCTGTCTTCGATCACGAAGTCTTTGAGGGATCCTTCACACTCAGGATGCAGATCCGCCGCCCGCTCCTGATCATCATCCCGGCCGCGAGCGCTCTGCTGCAAAAACCAGTCAGGCAGCGGCTTCAGCAGATATCAGGACGAGGTGCTTTGGGTGCGTGAAGAAGAGGAACAGGGCGATCTCGTCATTGGCGGCGGCTGCCGAGTCGGGGATCGCTGCATCATCCCGGTCGTCAGGGTGCTTGCGGTGCACCTGGGAGAGGGCATCATGGTCAGTCTGTCACCGGTAGCCCTGCTCTTCTCCGAGGGGGAGGTCGAGTACATGGCGCTCCTCCCGGGCGCACCCTCCGACACCAGGGAGATCATCAGCACCCTCTATGACGATATCGAGCGGGAAAGAGAGAGATCTCTGGGATTCGATCATCACTCGTGACGGAGCGCCTGGATCGGGTTCAAGTGCGCTGCCTTCCAGGCCGGGTAGAGGCCGGAGGCCGCGCTCGTTACGATGCCAAACGCCATCCCAAAGACGATGTAGAGGATGCTCTTTATGTTGTAGAGGTAGTCCGGGCTCCCGACGAGGACCGCTGTCATCAGGTAGCCGGTGCAGAAACTCAGCACCCCGCCGATGAGGGCTCCCACGATCCCGAGGATGAGGGCTTCGTAGATGAACATCCGCATCACCTCGTTACGGCGGGTACCGATACTCCGCAGGACACCGATCTCCCTGATCCGCTCGGTGACCGACATCATCATGACGTTCAGGATCGAGACCCCGGCGACGATGAGTGATATCGCGCCAATGCCCATCAGAAAGACTGTTATCGAGTCAGCAGCCTCAAATATGCTCTCGAGGATCGCTTTCGTATCCATGACATTGACGACGTCTTCCCGCCGATTCATCTTCTCCTCGATCGCCTCCCTGACCGCGTCGAGGTCATTTATGTTCCGGACCTTCACGATGACCTGATCGTACTCGTCTTTATCATAGTGGTTCGAGTACCACCGGTAGGGCACGACGATAGCGTAATCGGGGTTGATGTCAAACCCCATCCCCCGTTCCGTGAGCACGCCCGTCACCCGCAGGGTGTCGCTCCCAATCTTGATCCGGGCGCCGAGTTTGAGGCCAGTTGTCTTGCTGTTCTCGGCGAGTTTGCTCCCGATCATGCACCCGGCGCCCGTATCCCGGGGATAGGTCCCGGCCTCCTTATCGAGCAGGAAAGGGATATCTCCGGCGGGTATAGCGTAGATCATGGCGCCGCTCTTCGTCTCGCCCACGGTCACCGTGTCGAAGGTGCTTGCAAACGGTATGACGCGGTTGGAGCCGGCTGCCCGGGTGATATCGGAGACCTGCCGCTCGGTGAACGCCATGGTGCCCGAACCCGATGCGGGATAGACGACGATGGTATCACCGACATCGGTGACCATCTCTTCGAACATGAGGCCGATGCTGTTGCCGAGGATGCCCATCGAGGCGATAGCGATGACGCCGATGACGATCCCGATGACCGCGAGGGTCGATCTGAGCCAATGACGGCTGACGTTCCGGCGGGCGAGGTCGAAGAAGGTCACACCACCCTCCCATCCACAAGCTGGATCGTCCGGTCAGCGTATGCAGTCATCCTGGGGTCGTGGGTGACCGTGACGACGGTCTTACCCTCCTCGCGATTCATCTGGGCGATCAGATCCATGATCGCCGTCCCGGTCTTTGTATCCAGGTTCCCGGTCGGCTCGTCGCAGAGGAGGAAGTCAGGGCTGTTTACTAGCGCTCGAGCGATCGCCGCCCGTTGCTGCTGCCCGCCGGAGAGTTCGCCGGGTTTGTGGGTGAAGTGTGTCTCTGTGATCCCGACCGACCGCAGGACCTCCTCCGCGCGCTCCCGGGATCCGGACTTCCTACCTCTCAGGATGAGCGGGTACTCGACGTTCTCGACCACCGAGAGCAGGGGGATGAGATTGAACTGCTGGAAGACAAACCCTATGTGATCCCGCCGCATGAGAGTCAGCTCATCGTCGGTCATCCTGCTGATCTGTTTTCCGGCGATGGTGACCTCTCCTGATGTCGGGACGTCGAGCGAGCCCATGATGTTTAAGAGCGTCGACTTCCCCGATCCCGACGGTCCCATGACCAGGATGAACTCGCCCTCCTCGATGTCGAGATCGATCCCGGCGAGCGCCACGACATCGCCGGCTGGGAGGGGGTAGACCTTGGTGACGTTGTCGAACCTGATGACCGGCATCGTCGTTACTTCCGTCTCCAGGAGTAGAAGATGGCCCCGATTACACCGATGGCGATGAGGACCGCGACGACTATTCCGGTCATCGGTATGCCTTCGTCGCGCTCTGCAGAGGGTACTGCTGTGCCGCCGAGATCGATCATTGTAGTCATCGCGTAGCGGTTTCCATCATCGTCTCGGTACTCGGCGACGATCGGGATGGTGGTCGCGTTCCCATCGGTCCTGAACGTCACCTCAAACGGGGCGGCGTCGTCAGGGTCGAGGGTGCCCACCACGTAGACCCTGAAAGGGTCGGTGGGGATGGCGGACGATCCCGGGGTGATGAGCACCGAGCGGGCAGGTTCCAGGCCTGCGTTCATCACATCGCCCAGGATCCGGTATCTGCCGGCTTCAGGCGTTACCTCGATGTTGGTGATGAAGAGATCCGCCTGCCGCTTATCTTCGCCGAAGGTGACCGGGAGCGTGAGGTCGACCGCGTGAGCGTTGATGCCATTGCGCCAGGACACCGTGAAGGCGACATCCGTCTCACCTTCTGGGGTCAGGTTGAAGGGGACAGTCCGGGCCTCGTCTGTGGCAAGGGCTCCGATGAACGCACCGGTCGGCGTGGTGGTAAACCCGGTCCCCTGCGGGATCACCTGGACACCGGATACATCGTTTGGACGGGGATTTCCGACCTGGATGGCGATGTCGGCCCGCTTCCCCTCAGAGAAGGCGTCAGGCTTTCCTACGATCGTTGCGGTGAGGGGTGTATCCTCGACCAGGATCGGGACAGGGTGGCGGAGGGTGCCGTCGTTCTGGAAGTCGATGACCAAGGTGGGGTAGAACGTCCCCTCACCCCCATCCGCCCGGACGGTGAAGGTGAATGTCTTTGTTGTGCCAGCGCCGATATCCCCGACCGAGGGGTAGGGATCGCTTAAACCCACGACTCCGCTACCGTAGAGCCGGGCGCTCCGGATAGCGACACCATCGGCACCGTTGTTCTTGATCTCCACTGTGAGCGTCCCGACGTCGCCTTTCATCAGGACTGAAGGGTCGAGTGTGGAGGAGGTCACCGTGACGTCGGCAGGCCCGGCAGAGGCCGGCGTGACGGTTGCGGCGGCGATGCATATGAGCAATATGACTACAAGATTGTGTGGTTTCATGTTATACCCATCCAGTGATCGTGGCGAGGATGTAGACTGCATAAAGCGCCGTTGGTATTCCGACAGTGAGAGCCGCGTCCCGTGTCGAGAGGTTTCTTGCGTACTTCATGCCGAAGATCAGGATGTTTGCGCTCCAGAGGACGAAGAGAAGGCTCAAGACTCCGGAGATCTGCATCAGGGGATCGGTCGCAATGATGCCTGCCAGGCTCTCAGATACCTCAGCGATCTGCTCGATGTTTGTCATCGGGGGGATTGTCAGGTTCGATATGATCTGGTAGGAGAAGGCAGCCCCGATGATACTCCCGATGAACTGGGGCAGGAAGCCGTAACCCGTAAACTCGAGTGTTCGCGTAAACGTCCCCTCGCCCTTAAAGATCATCGATATGGCGTAGAGGATGACCGCACAGGCGATCCACATCAGATACCCCATGATGAGGGCACCTATCACGGCGATGGCGATTCCGAATGCCGCATAGGCTTGTGCTTCCCCGGGCAGTATGGCTATGATCACGTTTACCATCAGCGCGGCCGCGACCGCACCGACGATCCCATAGGCGAGTATGATCAACGCAGGTATCTTCAGGCCCGCCTCGCCTCGCATACGCTCCTCGAAGAAGCGCCCGGGATCGAACAACACACGGAGAAATCCAGTATCCATGGTAGTTTTGCCTCGTATATCCGTGGCAGCGCGAAGGGATATACCTTTTTAGGGTAGGGGTTGGGGATATCGGAGTTCACGCGAATGCGATAGAGAGTTTCAACGCAGATCTCTTTTCGGAGGATGGGGGGAAAGACTCCGGCCCGACATCTTCTTCAGCATGAGGGTTCTGCTCATCCGTGAGGTGGGGCACGCCGTGTTCGACGGCATCTTGCTTGCACGCGCAAAAAAATGCATGGTTACCCTTGGGGCCACAGGCATGCCGGATGAAAAGATCGGAGGGCACTTACCTACAAAAGACAGTATCCCTGGGCAGAGCCCTGTTTCAGGAGACGCAGAAGTACAACGGAACAAGCCTGCTAAAGGTGTCCGAGCTCTCGCAGACTCACATGACTCTTCTTGGTGACGATGATATGGTCGAGCACCCGGATGCCGAGGATCGACCCGGCCTCCATGAGCTGTCGGGTGATGCTGATATCCTGGGTGGAGGGGTCCAGGGTTCCCGAGGGGTGGTTGTGGACCAGGATGACCGACGCAGCGCGATCGGTGATCGCCTCGGCAAAGACCTCCCTTGGGTGGACGAGGCTCTGGTTCAGGATCCCGACGGTGACGACCCGGCACTCGATCACCTCCCCAGCACCGTTGAGCGTGATACAGATGAAGTACTCCTGCTTCTTATCCCTCCACTTACTCACCAGCGGGAGCACATCCTCGGGGCAGGTGACCCTGCCTCCGGTGATCTCCTCGTCATCCACCAGGTAGCGCCGCCCGAGTTCAAAGCAGGCCATGATCTCACAGGCCTTCGCCACCCCGATCCCCTCTATCATGCGGAGCTCGTTGTACGTCGGACTCCCTTCGGTGTATTTCAGGTAGCGCGCCACTTCATCAGCGATCTGCGAGACGTCCCGCCCCTTCACTCCCCTCCCAAGGAGGAGAGCAACCAGTTCGATATCGGTGAGGGCCTCTGCTCCCCGGGAGATCAGTTTTTCGCGAGGACGATCGTGGCTCGGGAGATCGCGCATCTTCTTCATTCTGACTGTCGATCTTGATTCCGGAGCATGTATATATTGCCAAACGGTCCCGGGATGATCGGACGGATGAGGCGCGGGGGGTGGTCCCGGCGATGGTTTGCCTTACGGGCCATCCGGACCGCACCGGGAATTACCGAAACCCTTTTGTACAGGAACCTCTATCACTCACAAAATGATTCTCTCCTGGCTGGGCACCGAGGGCTGGTGCAGGAAGGGGCGGGCATACGGCGAGCAGGGGCAGCACGAACGCGCCATCGAGTGCTACGACCAGGCCCTCAAGTTGAATATCGATGCCGTAGCTGCCTGGTACTATAAAGGCCTCGCCCTCAACACCATCCAGCGCTACCGTGAGGCGGCTGAGTGCTTCGATCGTGGGATCCGGATCGATCCTGACTGTACCCGACTCTGGCTCGCCAGGTGCCAGGCGCTCTTCCGCCTCCAACGCTATCGGGAGGCCGCTGAGTACTGTGGTCATGCGATAAAACTCGTACCGGGCTGCGTGGATGCCTGGCTCATCAAGGGGCATGCTTTCAGGAAGATGGAGCGGACCGCCGATGCGCTCGCCTGCTACGACCGGGTCGTCGCGATCGAGCCGGACTGCGTCGAGGCCTGGGCTTCTAAGGGGATGGTGTTTGCCACCGAACGGCGGTATGCTGCAGCGATCGACTGCTACGATCGGATCATCGTGCTCGATCCTGAGAACGCAGACGCCTGGTATGCCAGAGGAACAATCCAGGCCCTTCTTGCCCGTAACGGGGATGCCATTACCTCCTACGATCATGCGCTTGCCATCGACCCGGGCCATGCTGATGCATGGTCCGCCCGGGGATGCACACTTTTAGCGCTGAAGCGCTACCGGGAGGCGGTAGGATGTTTCGACCGGGCACTCGCCATCCGCCCGGGCGATCCCGAGTCACTGTATGGCAGGGGGCTTGCATTCCAGAGCCTGGAGTGTTACGAGGAGGCGATCGAGAGTTATGATCTGGCGCTCAGGGCCAACCCCGATCGCACCGAGATCTGGTACCGCAGGGCCACGGCGTTGGAGAAGCTGAAACGTTACGACCTGGCGCTTATCAGCCTCGATCGGGCGCTCAAGAAGGCCACGATCGATCCCGAGATCTGGCACCGCAAGGGACTCATTCTCTTCAACTTGAAACGCTATGACCTGGCGATCGAGTGCTTCGACCAGGCGCTCAGGCTTCAGGCTGATCTGCCGGATGCCCATTGCTACCGTGGCGAGAGCTACTACGCCCTCGGAAACTACCGGGCAGCGGCCGAAGATTACCTGATTGCAGTCCGGATGGCGCCAAAAAACGCCGTCACCTGGAACAACTACGGAAACGCCCTCTGCCGGCTTGAGCGGTACGAGGAGGCACTCGTCTGCTATGAACGGGCGCTCGAGGTCGATCCGGAGAACTACCGTGTCTGGAGCAACAAGGCGAATGTGCTCTCAGTCCTCTCGCACTACGACAAGGCGCTCGTCTGCTATGACCGGGAACTCCGGGCTCACCCGGAGAATGCGGATGCCTGGTGCAAGAAGGGGCTTGCGCTCTTCGTCCTTGGACGTTACAGCGAGGCCGTCGCCTGTTATACACGGGCACTCGAGGCCGATCCAGCGAAGGCGGAGATCTGGAGTATGAAAGGAAACGCCCTCATGGTCCTGGATCGACCCGGGGAAGCGTTCGACTGTTACGACCACGCCCTCGCCACAAACCCCGACGATGTCGAAGCACTCAGGGGGATAGCAATGGCGCTCGTCTCTCTTGGGCGTGCCGCTGAGGCAGTCAGGTACTACGAGAGGTTGCAGCGACTGCGGCGGTGAGGGGAGGATGGGCATGCCCGCAGATTCCCATCCCTGCCGGCATACGGGGGATTGGCGCCCGAACCCTAGATCCGTGCTATCCGCCCGATTGCTTCTTTCAGGTTCTCCATCGACGTCGCGTAGGAGACCCGGAGCCAGCCCGGAGTGCCAAACGCCGTCCCCGGGGTGACTGCAACGTGGGCATCCTGGAGCCATGAACGGGCGATCGCCATATCGTCGCCTCCGACGTTGACATAGGCGTAGAAAGCGCCATCCGCGGGCGCGGTGGCGTAACCGAGGTCGGCAAACGCCGGTATGATGTAGTCCCGCCGGCGCTCAAACTCCCGTCGCATCGCCTCAACGCAGTCCTGACTGCCCTGAAGTGCGGCGATCGCCCCATACATAGCAAACGTCGTCGGGTGCGATGTGGTGTGCTGTTGCACCTTCTCCATCTGGCGGATGACCGCCCGTGGAGCGACCGCGTAGCCGAGTCGCCACCCGGTCATCGCGTAAGCCTTCGAGAATCCGTTGACCGTGATCGTCCGTTCCGCCATATCCGGGAGAGAGGCGACTGAGATCGGCTTCTTTCCGTAGACCAGCTTCTCGTAGATCTCGTCTGAGAGTGCAAAGGTATCGTGATCCCGGCAGACATCGGCGATCAGCCCGAGTGAGTCTGCGTCCAGCACCGCGCCGGAGGGGTTCGAGGGTGAGTTGACCACGATCATCCTCGTCCGGGAGCTGACCACCTCAAGCAGGGTATCGTCGATCTGGAAGGTCGCAGGGTCGAGCACATGGTGCCGGACCTTCGCGCCCGCGATCCGGGCGCAAGGCTCATACGAGACCCAGGAAGGGGCGAGGAGAAGGACTTCATCCTCAGGGTTCAGCACCGCCTCCATCGCCTCATAGATAGCACTCTTCGCCCCGCAGGTGACGATCACCTCATCCTGCTTGGCAGAAAACCCGTTCTCGCGGGTGATTTTTTCCGCGATCGCCGCAGTCAGTTCCGGGATCCCGGCGCTTGGGGCGTAATGCGTCTTTCCCTGGCGGAGGGCATCGATGCAGGCATCCTTGATATGCTCTGGCGTATCGAAATCGGGCTCGCCAATGGAGAGACTTATGACATCGATACCCTCTCTCGCCATCTTCCTTGCCGCGTTTGAGATCTCGATCGTTGCGGACGGGGCAATGCCCGCGATCTTCTCTGACAGGCCGCTCATCTCAATCGCTGGACCATCTTCACTGCCGACTCAACGGCACGCCTGGCATAGTCGATACGCTCAGTTGCCTCCATCCGGGTCATGCCCGGCCCGGAGATGCCGAGGGCGACGGGTTTATCGTACTCCAGCGAGAGATCGATGATCTTTCGTGCGGCGTGCTGAACGACGATCTCATCGTGCTGGGTGGCGCCTTCGATGACGCAGCCTATGGTGACGACTGCATCGATGCCCTCGCTTTGCAGCATCCTCTTGATCGCAAGCGGCATATCGTAAGCGCCGGGGACATAGGTCGTATCGGCCACTTCAGCCCCGAGGAAGGCCGCATGTTCCCGGGCCTCGATCTCCATCATATAGGTGATGTCGCGGTTGAACTCCGCGACGACGAATCCAAGTTTTATCGTCATCCTGATCAATCCTTGTGGTACTACTCACACCGAATATGAAAATTCTTTTGATATCAAGGGCGTGCCGGCCCGACATCCTCAAACCCCTGCCGCTGGCCCGTCCCCGCGAGCCGCTCGAGCTCCTTTGGGTAGAAGGCTAGCCGGACGGCGTTTGCGGCGTGTTCCCGGGTCCGCTGCTCCATCAACCAGGCAAGCTCCTTTGCATCTTTCGCCTCATCCTCGTGGACGAAGACCTCGATGATGTGCCTGTTGGTCATGAGCTGACAGAGGATGAGGCCCAGTGACGCTTCGTGGGCGCAGGCCTTGTCTTTCTCCGCACCCCCGGGCATACCGAGTGCCATGACGATGCCGCACCCCCGCTCCTCGATCAGTTTCTTGCACGCCACCGGGAGATCCTTGATGCCCGGGACGACGTAGCGCTCGATCCCGACACTTGCGTGCCTCCGAATCTCGTCGATGGCGATCTTGCCCATGTCTACCCGGGCAAATGTCGTATCCGCGATCCCGATCTTCATCCAAGCAGCACCCCGGCAGCAGCCTCAACACCGTCACCGGCCGCAAATCCCGATCCCCGGAGGGCGCACTGGACGGCTGCGACGGTGGCAAGGATCTCCTGCGCCCCGACACTGCCCATGGTGCCGATCCGGAAGATCTTGCCCTTGAGATGGTCCTGACCGCCGGCGATCTCGATACCGAACCTCTTGACCGTACCCCGGAGGGCCTGATCGGTGACGCCATCCGGGATCCGGAGCGCCGTCGCGGTACTTGAGTAGGCGTGGTGCGCATCAAGCCTCGGGAAGAGGTCGATGCCCCATCCCTTTGCCGCGGCGCGGATGGCGTCTGCCATCCGGCGGTGACGGGCAATCCTGGCCGCGATGCCCTCTTCCTCGATCATTTTGCATGCCTCGTGCAACGCAAGAAAGAGCGGGACCGCCGGGGTGTAAGGCGTCTCCATCGGGTTTTTGCACCCGCTCTTGCGATAGGCGGCCATGTCCTGGTAGAAGGGGCGCTTCTCTGATATCCGGTCCCAGGCCCGCTCACCGACGGCTATGGCGGCAAGGCCCGCCGGGGCGGCGAGACACTTCTGTGACCCGACAACGGCAATATCCACACCCCACGCATCCATCTGGACATCGTCGCCGCCGATGGAGGTGACCCCGTCCATGATGAAGAGCGCATCGTGCCTCCGGGCAAGTCTCCCGACCTCGGGTGCGGGGTTCTTGATGCCGGCACTCGTCTCATTGTGGACCATCGTGATGACCTCGGCCCCCGCCTCGAGCTCACGTTCGAGCCCCTCAAGGTCGAGCGGGCTTCCCCAGTCAGACTCGAGCACCGTGACGTTGCCCCCGTAGCACTCCGCAATCTTTGCAAAGCGGTCACCGAACTTACCGTTCACGAGTGAGACGATCGATCGGTCCCGCGCGAAGTTCGCGACGCCGGCCTCCATCCCGGCCGTTCCGGAACCGCTGATGATGTAGAGTTCACCTTCGGTGCCAAAGAGGGTCTTTAGTATTCGGACAGTATCCGCATACGCGGCCCCGAAGTCAGGGCCACGGTGGTTGATGGCCTGCCGTGTCATCGCGGCGCGCACCCGTTGCGGGACGGGTACTGGCCCCGGGATCATAAGGAGTGGTTCGTGTTCCATTGCTCAATCAATCCTTCTCATATCGTCGAGGATAGACGCTGTTGCTGCTGAAGTTGTTGGATGTGGATTCATATCAACCTCTCCACCACGAGATATCGACAGAGAGAAGTGAGGATAGTGGCATACCAAGGAGAGGTATGGTCGATGTTGCGGTGATCTGTGGTTCCGCGTCAGATGAGCCTATCGCGGAGAAGGTGTTTCGAGTCCTGGAGGAGAATGGGGTATCCTACGACTACCAGGTGATCTCGGCACATCGTGACCCGGAGAGACTGGATGAATACCTGAAGACGAGCGATGCCCGCACCTTCATAGCGATCGCCGGGCTCTCGGCGGCCCTCCCCGGGGTGGTTGCTTCAAAGACAGAACGACCGGTGATCGGTGTCCCCGTGAGCGGGAAGCTGATGGGGATTGATGCCCTCCTCTCGATCGCGCAGATGCCAAAAGGTGTTCCGGTGGCCTGCGTTGGGGTGGATAGCGGCGAAAATGCTGCTCTGCTCGCGATCAGAATCCTCAGGGCTGGATAACGTTTTTTGCGCCCGACCACGAAGATAGAGGTATGGTCACAGGTCAGATCGCCATCGATGTCAGGGAAGTGACGAAGCGCTTCGATGATATCGTGGCGGTCGATCAGATCTCCCTTGATGTCCGGAGAGGGGAGATCTTTGGTTTTCTCGGACCGAACGGTGCCGGAAAGACGACGACCGTCCGGATGCTCACCGGGATCATACGGCCTGATGAGGGTTCGGTTCATGTCATGGGCCACGATATCGTGAAAAATCCCGTGCCGGCGAAGCAGCAGATGGGGGTGGTCCCCGAGACCGCCAACGCCTACCTTGACCTCTCCGGCCGGCAGAACATGCTCCTTGCAGCAGACCTCTACGGGGTTCCCCGCGCCCGGGCAGAGGAGCGGATACGGGAGACACTCGCCGAACTCGGCCTATTAGGCCGGCAAGATCATCGGGTGCAGGGTTACTCCAAGGGGATGCAACAGCGATTGATCCTCGGCATGGCGCTCCTGCATGAGCCTCCGATCCTCTTCCTGGACGAACCCACAAGCGGCCTTGACGTCCAGAGCACCCACCTGATCATCGCCATGCTCCAGCGCCTCAACGAGGCGGGGACGACGATCTTTCTGACCACGCATAACATGGACGAGGCCAACCGGCTCTGTCACCGGGTCGGGATCATCAGGTGCGGGAGGATCGCGGCGGTCGATACGCCGGAGCAGCTGAAACAAACGGTCGAGCGGATCGCCGTGGTCCTTGTCCGTTTCGACCGCCGGGTGGACATAAGAGCACTCTCCGCGCTTCCCGGTGTAGCCGACGTTGCGGAAGTCAATGGCCGTTGCAGGATAGCAGTGGAGGATATCGATACCGCCATCCAGTCGATCGTCTCGCATGCCCGCGCACAGGGGACACGGATCCTCTCCCTGGATACGCCAACCCCCTCGCTCGACGAGGTCTTCCTCTCCATCACGGCGGGTGATGACTGATGCACCCCTCCGGGATAGTTGAACAGGTGCGCCGCTCGATCGTCATCGCGAAGAAGGATATCATGATCTACTACATCAAGGGACCGGTCATCATATTCGGTCTCCTGATACCTCTCTTCCTCTTTATGGCCTTCTCGGTGGGCAGCCGGTTTGCGTCGCTCCCGTTCCTGATATCGGGACTGCTTGCCATGACCCTCTTCTTCACGGCGACGGCCGTCTCGCCGGTGATCTTTCCCTGGGAGGCCCAGGCGCGGACGCTTGAGCGGCTGGCCGCCGCCCCGATCACGGTCCCGGCACTGATATTTGGGGATATCCTCGCCTCGTTCGTCTTCGGCGTCGGGATAACGCTCGCCCCGGTCGGGATCGCCCTTGCCCTCGGCCTGACCATCAGTCACCCGGCTCTGCTCCTCCTCGGCATACTCATCGGTGCCATCTGTTTCTCGTCGCTCGGCACTCTTCTCTCTGTCCCGCCGACGAGCTCTCCTCCAAACATCATGATGCTCTCTTCGCTGATCAAGTTCCCCCTGATCTTCATCTCGGGTATATTCGTCCCGATCGAGAGCCTGCCGGCCTGGGGGAGGTTGGTCGCCGTCTTCTCGCCTCTGACCTACTTCACCGATATCGCCCGCTACTCCCTCGGGGAGGTACACGCATTCCCTCTCGTCGTCGATATCATCGCGCTTGCATTCTTCGCCCTCCTCTTCACGGCTGCTGCCATGATGCTACATGCACGGACGCTGCCGAAGAGGATCTGAGGGGGTGGGGGTCAGGGTTCCACCTGTTCCTTCGGGGCGTTGAGGATATCCCGGACCATCTTTACAGCACAGAGATCGCCGCACATCGAGCAGGTCTCAATCTCCCCATCCCGCTCGTGTATGCGCCGGGCCTCTCCGGGGAAGAGCGCCGCCTCGAACTGTTTCTCCCAGTCGAGGTTCCGGCGCGCCTCAGCCATCCGGATCTCGCGGTTTCGGGTGTTCCCGGCGGCCCGGGAGAGACTGCCGATATGTGCGGCGATCTTTGCCACCCGCGTTCCTTCGACGATATCGTGGACGTCGGGTAATGCCAGGTGTTCGCTCGGGGAGACCATGCAGAGGAAGTCCGCGCCGTGCATGCAGGCGATGGCGCCCCCGATCGCCGAAACCACGTGGTCGTAGCCCGGTGCTATATCGGTCACAAGCGGACCGAGCAAGTAGAGCGGGGCATCGTCGGTCAGCTCTTTGATCGTCCTGACGTTGTAGCCGATCTGGTCGGCCGGGATATGCCCCGGTCCCTCGATCATCCGCTGTACCCCGGCGGCGAGCGCTCTCTTTGCCAGGTGCCCGAGTGTCAGGTACTCGGTCGTCTTCGCAAGGCGGGCGGCGTCCACGAACGCACCGGGGCGCATCCCGTCGCCGAGGCTGATGACCACGTTGTGTTCGGCGAGGATCTCGAGCAGGTAGTCGTACTCGGCATAGAGCGGGTTTTCTTCATCGTTTGCGACCATCATCGCAACGTGGAATGCGCCGCCTCGGCTGACAACGCCCATCGTGCGGGGATCGGCCTGGAGCGATGCAAGGGCATCACGGTTTGTGCCGCAATGCAGGGTCAGGAAGTCCACGCCCTGCTGGCAGTGCTCCCGGATCACTGAGAAGAGCAGGTCGGCATCGACGTCGGTTGCACTCCCGGCCCGCCGAACCGCCTCATAGACCGGAACCGTACCGACGGGGGCATCGAGAGCGAGGATCCGCCGTCTGATGCGGGGCAGGTCGCCTCCGGTCGAGAGGTCCATCAGTGCGTCCGCCCCTTCGCGGAGGGCGGCCTTCGCCTTCTCGACCTCGAGATCCTCATCACAACGGATGCCCGACGTCCCGATGTTCACGTTGACCCGCACCCTGCACCCTTCGCCGATGGCACAGAGCCTGTGAGGTCTTCTGGGATTTGCAGGGATGACGATCCGGCCGCGGGCGATGGCCCGTGCAGCACGGTGCGGGGCGAGCCCCTCCTCCCGGGCGATCGCCTCAACCTCAGGGGGGACTCCGCGCATGCTTGCAGAGATCAGGGTATGCATAAGAGACATCTGTCCGGAGGCCATATTAGTCTGCATGCCAATCCGGTGGATCACGAGCGGCACGGCCTACGCCAACTCATTCGTCTATGGAGATGTTCTTGTGGATGCAGGCGTCCTCCCGATGGCCGTACAGCCATATGCCGATGCGATCGATGTGATCATCATCACCCATGCCCACTACGACCATATCGCCCACATCAGGGAGATTGCCCGGATCTGCGGCGATGTAACGATCTGCATCCACGAGGCGGATGCACCTGGTCTCTCCGACGATGTCCTGAGCCTCGCCCCCCTCTTCGGCGCCCGATCGCCCGGGATCGCCCCCGATACCACCCTCCGGGACGGCGACCGGGTGGGTAGTCTCCAGGTGATCCACACCCCCGGGCACACCCCGGGCGGGATATGTCTCTACGACGCCGGGATCCGGGCGCTCTTCTCAGGGGATACGATCTTTACCGGGGGATCGTTTGGCCGTTATGACTTCCCGGGTGGGGATAGGGCTGCGCTCGTAGCATCCATCGACCGTCTGGCCGAGCTCGACGTCGAGGCGCTCTACCCGGGGCACGGGGAGCCCGTCACCACCGGAGGCGGGAGACATATCGCGGCTGCCCGGGAAGCGATCAGGCTCTATGGATAAGGGAGTCTACGCTCTCGCCCTCAAAAATTCCTGCTCTGAGGTCCGGATCGGTGCTCTAGGGGTGCGTGAGTTTGCTGCGGGCTGGCATATCTACGTCGGGTCGGCCCGGGGGAGCGGGGGGCTTGCCCGGGTGGAGCGGCACCGGCGGCTCGCTCTCCTCCGGGACCGCCCTCCCCGGTGGCACATCGATTACCTTCTCCTTGATTCGCATTTTGCGCCGTCTGTCGTCGTCACCGCCGTCACCAATCGGGACTGCGAGTGCGATCTCGCCCGTGCCATCGGCGGTGCGCATATCTCCGGGTTTGGGTGTAGCGACTGCACCTGCCCCTCACACCTCTTCTTCCGCCCCGGAGATCCGGTCTCCGAACTTCTCGATGCGTTTGTGGGGCTGGATCTGGATGCCCGCATCGAAACAATCAAACATGAGGGGAGCGTGCAATAGATCATGAAAGTTCTCGGGATCTCCGGAAGTATGCGCAGGACCGGTAACACCGCGCTGCTGGTCACCACCATCCTCGATCGCGTTCGGGCGGCGGGTATCGAGACCGACTACGTCACGCTTGCCGATATGGATATCCGACCCTGCACCGGGTGTGAGGCCTGCAAGCAGGCGAAATGGTGCGCGACTGAGGATGACGACTGGGGGGCTGTGGCAGAGAAGATGATCGACTGCGAGGTGCTGGTCTTCGGCGCCCCGACCTACTACTACGACATCAACGGCCAGACGAAGAACCTGATCGACCGGACCTACTCTCTCTACCATGACAGGAGGCTTTCGGGTCGGAAGGCGGTGGCAGTCGCCGTCTGCGCCGATCGCGGATGCGAACGGTCGCTTGAGACGATCGAGGGGTTCTTAAACACCCACGAGTTCTCGTACCTCGGCTACGTCTCCGGCAGGGGGTATGCGCCGGGAGAGGTTCGCAGGGATGAGCGGGCGATGTTGCAGGCCCAACAGGCTGCAGATAAGATCATCAACTTCCTCCGACCTGACGACTGATCGCTGACGACGCCTCAATGCACAAGGGGCACCCGGGGTGCGTCCTCCGGAGGGTGGGCGGGACCACACCCCCAGACCCTGTTTGTGCAGAGGTCAGATCAACAGCGATATTATGGCAAGCACGGCACAGTCTCGGGTTCTGACGCCCCGCATCGGTTGAAGGCTTACGCCCATTCAGTCCGGGATCAGATCATAGGTCGTCGTTCGCTGCCGAAGCACTCGCCCCAGATCTTCGGCCATCCGCTGCATCTCGGCAGGGTCCAGGTAGTCGGTTCCCCGAGCGCCAGCGCTCCGGGAGATACTCTCCTCAAACATCGTCCCCCCGAGGTCGTTTGCTCCAGAGAGAAGCATCAATTCCGCCAACTTCTTTCCCAGTTTAACCCAGGAGACCTGGATATTTTTAATGTTGTCGAGGAAGAGCCGGGCCACCGCGATCATCAGTATATCCTCCCTCCCGGTCGCTCCGGCCCGGGCGCGCCCCGCCCGGTAGAGGGGGGTGTTTTCGTGGACGAACGAGAGCGGCACGAACTCGGTAAACCCTCCAGTGCCATCCTGGATCTCCCGGAGAATGCTGAGATGCCGAACCTGATCTTCCACTGACTCGCAGTGGCCATACATTATCGTCGCTGTCGAGCGGATGCCGAGACCGTGCGCCTCCCGGATGACCTGGACCCAGGTCGCGGTGTCACACTTCTCCGGACAGATCACCGCGCGGACCCGGTCTACCAGGATCTCAGCCGCAGTCCCGCAGAGCGACCCGAGCCCCGCTGCCTGCATCCTGGTGAGTACCTCCCGCGTGGATAGACCGCTTCTTTGTGCGGCATAAACCACCTCCATCGGGTTGCTCGCGTGGATGTGAACCCCTGGCGCCTCGTCCCGTATCCAGGATATGATGTCGATATAGGACTGAGCATCAAAATCCGGGTGAAGGCCACTTACCGTGCAGACCTCGGTGACACCCCGCTCGCGCGCCGTCCGCGCCTTCTCCCGGACAGTGGCCTCGTCATGAAGGTACGCATCGGCATCACCCGCCTTCCTGGAGAATCCACAAAACCCGCAGGCGTTCACACAGAGGTTGGTCACGTTGATGTTCTGGTTTCTGACATAGGTGACAGTACTTCCGACATTCATCTCCCGAAGTTCGTCTGCAGCAGCAACGATATCCAGAACACCCCGATCCTGAGTTTTTTGGAGACGGATGGCTTCTTCCTCGGTGAGTCGGTGTCCGGCGAGCACATCATCAAGTATCCTTCGCAGTGGCAGCATCATAATCCCTCCTCAGGCCCCGGGTACGTCTGTGATCATCGTGGCATCTTAAGTATCTTCCGTTGCCCTGATCCTCTGGGCATACCCTTATTGCTCCTGGGTGCATCCCGACTGCCATGGCTCAGCAGATCCTATGCCACCAACGAATCCGCCTCAGCTACAAAGACGCGTTTGGGTACATCATTCCTGTTGGGACGACCAACCTGATGGTCTGGGTGACCGATGAGGGTATGATCGCGACTGAGGGGTTTGATGTCGAGGCATTGGCAATCTTCGAGATTCCTGCAGCGATCGTCGGCGTTTCTGAGGATTCCACACTTGAGACGCTCGATAGCCTGCTGGATGCCGAGGTGAAGGCAGCAAACCTCCCGGCGATCCAGCGCCGTATCGATATCGGGATGTCGGGGAGAGAAGCCCTGAACCGGATGTGAGACGGCCCGGTGCCGGGAGGGCACCTTCCCGGAACCACACACCCAGGGCTCGAAGGAGGGGGCACGGCCCGGCGTTTGCGCAGGTCAACTTCCAGGTCTCCCCTGTAGCCATCTCTCCACATCACGGCGCGGAGATCTGCAGGTCCAGCCGGGGGGAGGCGCCCCTGCAGAGAGTTTTTCTGCTCAACGGACGATGTGACGAGGCATCTCACCTCTCCGCCGGCGTTCTTGCGAGCGCCCTGCTGCTGGTGCCACGTGCGAATGCAGGGGAGGTCGGGAGCGGATAGCTGCGGTGCAAATGAAGCTTTTTGCAGGCGCTTTTCATGCAGACGAAGAGATCGCGCTGTGGGCCTTTTGGTTCCCGCCCAGGGGTATCCATCATGCGGGCACCGCCGCCAGATCGTCAGACCTCCTTCCGCGCCTGGGCCGCATTCGACATGTATAAGAGCATCACGAGCGCAATACGTAGTAAAACCTCAAGACAAGTGTAGAGCCCGCGCATCCAAGCGTGGAATGCTTTCGGAGGCCACGGGGCATGGGTCCGTGGCTTCAGAGAGAGTAAAAAGTATGAGGCCAAAATCATGACTTCCAGAATGCATGCCCCCCATACCACCTGTCCCAGCTGCCACGAAGAGGTCTACCTGGATGAACTCGTGGGTGGGCGTTGCCCCCTCTGTGGGTATTCTCTCGATGAGGACGACGGAACATGCAGTGAATACGAAGAGATCCTCGAACGTTCTGATCTTGGGTGGATGATCTTCCAGTTCTTTGTCTTTAAGCGGTTCTGTAGCAGGGGAGCAAACCCGCTCCATGTTATGCAGGTCATCTCCCGGTATGAGGACCTTATTCAGTGTGACCCGACAGACGCGGAGAAGATGCGGTTCACTCTGGAAGTTCCGATGAACCGCTGGGAACGACTGTTCCCGAAACGGTGCTCACGGTGCGGCAGGATCTTCATCTCAGGCGGAAAAGCAGTGATATCAGGAGACTTTTCGTCCCCTGAGATCGAACGAGAGTACACCTGCCCGTCTTGTTGATCAGTAGGTCCTGGCGACCAGGGCGGATCTGCCCTCGCCGCCGCAGACGACGCACGGACCATCAGAGACGGCGATCTGGTCCGAGCGGATATCGGATCCGAGGATGCTCGCATCCACCGCCGTCTCAATCTTTTCTGCACACTCCCGCGACCCGCACCAGTGGATGACTGCAACCCCGCTCTTCACCGCGAGAGCGGTCTCCTCGAGGGTCCTTGCCGTGGTGATCCGGTCAGCCATCGTCTGTTGTGCCGTCCCGTGGATCCTCTTCTGGAACTCCGCAAGGACCGAAAAGATCCCTTCAGTAGCGCCCCGGCGATCGAGTTTCGTCTTCTGGCCATCGCGGGTGACGGCGACGACGGTGTTTGTATCGATGTCGCGCGGCCCGATCTCGATCCGCAACGGGACGCCGCGCATCTCCCAGTGGTAGTACTTCGCGCCCGGGCGTATATCCCGGCGATCGAGCCTCACGCTAAACCCGGCACCTTTCAGCTCCTCCTCAAGCGCCGTAGCCGCCGAGAGCACCTCGTCGCGCCGCTTCCCGATGATGATCGGCACGATGACAATCTGGGTCGGTGCGACCGCTGGCGGCAACACGAGTCCTTTATCGTCGCCATGGACGCTGATGATGGCAGCGATCGATCGCTCCGAGATCCCGTAGCATGTCTGGTAGGCATACTGCTGTTCCCCGTCGGCGTCCTCATAGGTGATGTCGTAGGTCCGGGAGAAGTGGTCGCCGAGCATATGCACTGTCCCTATCTGAAGGGTCTTTCCGTCCGGCATGATGGTATCAACGGCGATGGTGTAGTCAGCGCCGGGGAATTTATCCCAGTCGGGGCGGCGAGAGATGATCACCGGCACCTGAAGGCTGTCGTAGAACTCTTTGTAGAGGCCCAGCGCAACCTCGACCTGCGCCGCCGCCTCCTCCCGCGTCGCATGCACCGTATGCGCCTCCTTAAACGACGTGATCTCACGGAGGCGAATGAGTGGGCGGGTATGCTTCGTCTCGTATCGGAAGGTGCTGACGATCTGATAGAGCTTCAGGGGAAGATCGGTATGTGACCGGATCCAGAGAGAGTACATCGGGTAGATGGCGGTCTCGCTCGTGGGTCGCAGCGCAAGCGGCACTTCAAGTTCGTTCTTGCCACCGTGGGTGACCCAGTAGACCTCATCCTCGAAGCCCTTGATATGCGTGGCCTCTTTCATGAACTCGGTCTCAGGGATCAGGAGCGGAAACATCGTCTCCGCATGATCGCGGTCCATCAGGCTCTGGAGTATTCCGTATGCGCGTTTCCTGACGGCGAATCCATGAGGGTACCAGACGTACAGCCCCTTGACCGGGTAGCGGACGTCCATGATCTCGGCTCGCCAGAGGATCTCGTTGTACCACCGTGAAAAATCTTCTTTCCGGGGAAGTGCGCCAGTATCTTCTTCCATCCGTCTCATACCTCAAAAATTGTGATATATCTCTCTTATATCACTATACTTAGGATTACTGGCGTAATAAATACCTCTACAACCGCCGCAACCGCAAGGAGCGGGATGACTATCCGGAGAAAGAGACGGGCCAGCGGAACTGCAGCAGCGGCGGCGTCACCGTAGCCGTGCCACTCGGCCACGAGTGCCCGACCGAGGAGAAGCCCGAGACCTCCCGCGATGAGGAACGATGGGATCTCAAAGATACCATGGGGGATGAGCGCTGCTGCGATGAAGAGCGAACCCTGTTGCTGTTGCATGAGCTCTGCCACCGCACCAATCAAAAGCCCGTTGACCGCGAGGATCAGCACCGTGATGATGCCCAGCGCTGCTCCCCCGAGGAAGAGGAGGGCGCAGGTTGTAGCGTTGTTGAAGAATATCCTGACCGCGAGGATCGGCAGGGAGTCGGTGAGGATCTGGCTTGCGACCTGATCGCGGAAGAGTGCCATCACCTCCACGCCAACCGCCGGGTCGCGGGCCACGGCAAAGGCGCCGAGGCCTACCGCGATGGCAAACAGGATGCCCGCAGAGATCGTGGCCCGGGCAAGTGAGTGTTCAGACATAGAGAACCATCCGTACCATATCCCGTATCCCCGGCGCCATGCCGACAACGATCATGGCAAGCAGGATAAGGTGCCAGAGACCGAGATTTCCCTCTCTCTTATACATCTCAAGGATATAAATTGCCGGGATTAAGACCACCACTTTGAGGAAAAACATCGAGAATGCCGTGCCGGTGGCCTCGATCAGGCTCGAGCCGACGACATGTTGCTCGACGTAGTGGATCGGGTGGATATCGATCCCGTAGCTTGTCGCGCTCGCATCGAGCATATGACCGAAGATGAGGAGTTTGTAGAGGATGTTTGAGGCGTAGTCCTCCTTCAAACCGTAGACTAAGAGTGCCCAGAGGGCGAGCGATGAGACCGATGCGAGCGCGAGGATGGCACCGAGGACGTCGAGTGCGATCCTCGTCTCGGTGAGCCCGAACCAGGCGAGCACCACGGTTGCCACGATACAGGCGCCGATGCCGATACCTGCATAGACCCGACTGTAGCGGGTGATGAGCCCCGCTTTCTCGGCGAACACGCCCGCAAAGAGGGCGACTACCGCAACCCCGGAGACCGTGAAGAAGATCAGGGGGGTGATCAGGAGAAATCGGATGTCGGATGCGATCATACCGGTATCTTCAATGACCCGTAGCAGCCCGCCAAATATGACGAAGGGCAGGGTTGCAAGCACCAGCTCGTCGTCGACAGCAACCTTATACCGCTGGAGCCCCCGGTAGATGACATAGACCGCTGCGATCAGGATCAGGGCGTAGGTCAGTGTATCGATGAGCGTGTACGGGTGGCCGTAACGGATGGGATCGATGTAGTATTTGTAGAGGAACTCCCTAATCATTACTGATCTGAATGAGCGCAGGCGGCATAAACCTACTCAGGACCAAGGTCTTTGACAAGTCTAAATGGATGCAGCTCCCCCGTGACGTCATCATCGGTCATGGCGTCATCGGGCAGGTGCGGGCTGTCTGCGAAGACCTGGATCTCGGCGACTCTGTGCTCATCATAACCGGGGGGCGGACACGGGATGTGGCCGGTGGAAGGGTCGAGGCACTGCTCTCTGACTCCTACGAGGTCACGGTTTTCTCGGCCGATGGCGGTGATCCCTTCGCGGTGATCAGGGAGGCCGAGGAGGCGGCGGCTGGGGTAGGGTTTGTCATCGGCGTCGGCGGCGGCCGAATCATCGATACCGCAAAGATCGTCGCCTACAACACCGACCACCACTTCATCAGCGTCCCGACCGCCGCGTCGCATGACGGCATCGCTTCATCGCGGGCTTCGGTCCCGACGGCTGAGGGGAACGTCTCGCTCGCTGCTGAACCGCCGATCGCGATCGTCGCAGATACCACCATCATCGCGTCGGCGCCTCATCGGCTGCTTGCGTCTGGGTGTGCGGATATCATCGCAAACTATACCGCGATCCTTGACTGGGAACTCTCTCACCGTCTCAGGGGTGAAGAGGTCTCTGAGTACGCGCTGACACTCTCCCGGATGACCGCCGAGATCCTCTTCAAGGGTGCCGATCTCATCAAACCGCACTCCGAGGAGAGCGCCTGGATCGTTACGAAAGCGCTGGTCTCTTCCGGCGTTGCGATGAGCATCGCCGGATCGTCCCGGCCCGCGAGTGGCGGTGAGCATAAGTTCTCCCACGCGCTGGACCGTCTCGCGCCCGGCAAAGGGCTCCATGGGGAGAAGTGCGGTATCGGGGCGATCATAACGATGTACCTCCATGGTGGAGACTGGCGGGGGATCCGTGACTCTTTACGAAAGATCGGGGCGCCGACAAGGCCAGCTGAGATCGGGATCGATGACGAGACAGCCGTCGAAGCGCTGCTCGCCGCTCAAACGATCCGGCCGGAACGGTTCACGATACTGGATATGGGATTGACCCGGAGATCGGCGCGGGATCTCGTGAAGATGCTCTACCAGGAGTGAGCATATGGCGGCAAAACAGAAGACAAAGGTGACGTTGGTCGGGGTAACGCTTGCAAAACCGGGGTTTGAGTTCGTCTACGAGGGCTGCGTATGCACCGAGTGCGAGGTCTGCAGGGTGCGCAAGGTCTGCCATAACCTGCAGCCCGGGAAGAAGTACCGGGTCGCGACTGTCCGCTCAAACACCCGGCACGACTGCCCGATCCATCATGAGGCGGTGGTTGCGGTCGATGTGGTGGAAGCGCCGGTCGTTGCACTGATCAATGCTGATATGGCGATCGTGAACTCGAGGATCAGTTATGAGTTCTCCTGCCCGAGGACAGGTTGCCGGAGCTATCGGCTCTGTTATCCCGACGGTATCATCGAGGGGGAGAAGTACGTCGTTGGAGAGATCCTCGGCAACGCCCCTGAACCCTGTGAGCGGGGTCGGCCCCTGAAACTGGTGGAGCTGCGACCCGTCTGATGCCTTCTTCTGCCCCGCTACGGTTTGCTCACTGACCAGAGTCTTCGAGCGCGATCGAGGAGTTTCTCCCGATCCTGGAGCACCGAGAGCCAGGACTCCGGGATCGCCGCGATCCCCCAGCGCGCTCCGGCAAGGCCACCGGTGATGGCACCGGCGGTATCGGCATCGCCCCCAAGGTTGACCGCTCGTACGATAGCGTCACGGAGGGATGGCGCCTCTAGAAGGATCCTGGTCGCGCAGTGGGTGCAGAGGACGGCGTCAAGCGAGGGTTCCGGCGGATAAGCCCGGTAATCTTCAAGCATCGCTTTTAGCTCTGCATCCCTGCAGGCAGCGACGGCCGCCCCGAAGGCTTCGTCAACTCCTTCCCCTCGGCACATACCGCTGACCATCCGGTTGATGATCGCCGACGCCTCCCCGGCCGCCGGGTCGAGATGCGTGATGCGGGAGGCCGCAAGGCTCATCTCCCGCACCTCCCCGGGAGGGTAGAATACGCCGACCGGTATCCCGCGCATGACACTCCCGTTGCTCCGGCTCCCACCTCGTGTCTCGTGCGCCCGGGTCGCGGCGGCCCCCGGGTCTAGACCGTCTTCGATGAGGTCGAGGACGGTCCGGGACGTGGGGCCGAAGAACTCCGGGTGGGCACGGTATACCTGTATCAGGCGCCCTACAAAGTCATCCACGTCAAGCCTCTGGCACCGGATGAGGGTCTCCGCGAGGGCTAGCGCCTGCAGGGTATCATCGGTGTACTGCCCCGGGAGGGTGCCATGAATCCCGCCCCCCAGCATCTCTGTTACAGCAATCGGCCGCGGAGGAAGGCCTTCCAGGGGCGCGCCCATGGCATCGCCGATTGCAAGCCCGATAAATGCTCCGACTGCCCGCATCTGATTCATATAAAAAGATCACCAATAAAATATATTTACCCATGGACAGTAGTATTCTTCGAGGAAAAGGTGATATTGTGCAAAAAGAGGAGCTGCTCCACCTACACATGCTATTAGTCCACATTAGAAAGTATTATGAAGGAACCACCGGGGAGGAGGTCCCCACTGACCAGTATGATGCTCTCCACATCTCACCAGTTCATATCCATAAGAATAAGATCTCGCACAAAAAAGCTATTCTGACCCTCGGGGGCGAGGTTGTCCAGCATATCCGGTCTCACTACGATCCCTGCACCGGGCACCACCACGATGTCTCTTCAGAAAGGGTAGTAACCGAACTTTAGAGGATGAACGATACCACGATTCTCCGGGAGATCATCTCTCGTATTTTTTCTGCAGGGCCAGAACCTGATATCCAGCGGATCAAGCTCGAGGTCTGCCGGATCTATGGCGCTGATATGCCTAAAAACTCCGCCATTCTCGCTGCAGCCACTCCGGAGGAGCACAAACGCCTCCGACCGATCCTCCAGGTGAAACCCACTCGGACGCTCTCTGGTGTGGCGCCCGTCGCGGCGATGACCTCACCCTACCCCTGCCCCCACGGGAAATGCCTCCCCTGCCCGGGTGGGCCGGAGCACCCGTTTGCCTCCCCCCAGAGCTACACGGGAGAGGAACCGGCGGCGCTCCGGGCCCGGGAACATGCGTTTGACCCCTACGAACAGGTGCAGGCGCGGCTTTGCCAGTTCGAGGCGCTCGGCCATCACGTCGATAAGGCGGAGCTGATCGTTATGGGCGGGACGATGACCGCCCGACCGCTCGAGTACCAGGAGTGGTTCGTCGGGGCCGCCGTGCAGGCGATGAACGACTATCCCCGGGCAGGTCTCGTGCAGGCAAGACCTGACCTTGAGGCGATCTTTACCGCGAACGAACGCTCCGCGGTCAGGTGCGTCGCGACCACGTTTGAGACGAGACCGGACTGGTGCCGGGAGGACCATATCAACCAGATGCTCGGGATGGGGGTGACCAAGGTGGAGCTCGGCGTCCAGCACCTGGACGACCGGATCCTCGACTACAACCGGAGGGGGCATGGGGTCGCTGAGTCGGTCGAGGCGAACTGCCTCCTGCGCGACGCCGGACTGAAGGTGGGGTTTCACATGATGCCAAACCTCCCTGGAGCGAGTATGGAGGATGATCGGAGGATGTTTCGGGAGCTCTTCGACGATCCCCGGTTCCGCCCGGACTTTTTGAAGATCTATCCGACCCTGGTGACGCCGGCATCGGAGATCGAGGCGCTCTGGAAGCGGGGTGACTACAGGCCTTACGACGAAGATGAGCTCATCGACCTTGTCGCCTACGCGAAGTCTCTCCTCCCGGAGTACCTCCGGCTCCAGCGGGTTCAGCGGGATATACCGGCGAAGCTGATCGTCGCGGGCTCACGGCACAGTAACTTCCGGCAGCTCGCGGCGGCGCATCTTCGTGAGCAGGGGATGCGGTGCCGGTGCATCCGATGCCGGGAGGTCGGCAGGGTGCCTGCGCCTGAAGAAGCGACGATCTCAGTCACCGCTTACGAGTCCTGCGGTGGAGAGGAGCGGTTCATCCAGGCCGGATCTGAGGATGCCCTCGTCGGATTTGCGCGGCTACGGTTCCCGCACCGGATCTTCCGCGAAGAGCTCTCCGGCGCGGCGCTCTTGCGCGAGCTCCATGTCTATGGGGGGATGGTCCCCCTCGGCACTCCCGCGGAAGGAGATGAGTGGCAACACCGCAGTTTCGGTGTCCAGCTCCTCTCCCGCACCGAGGAGGAGGCGCGTGACCAGGGGTTTACGCGGCTCGCGGTTATGAGCGGTGTCGGGGTGCGACCCTACTACAGGAAACAGGGATATGAGCGGGCGGGCCCATACATGATCAAGACGATCGTATGAAGCCTGCGACGCTCGAGTTTGTGAAACAGAGGTTCACGGAGTACTACCAGAGGCAGAATGTCATCGCTCCGCCCTCCCTTGAGCAGCGCGAATGGGGTTTCGTCTTCTTTCATACCGGGACCGATGCCAGGATGCGGCGGCACATGGCGTTTATGGATCCACGGGAGCTTGTGGTCTATGTTAAGAGTCTGGTGCCCGCCCACGTCTACTACTCGACCGCCTACTACCAGACGCCGTCGGCGCCGACGATGAGCGAGAAACATTGGGCAGGCGCCGACCTGATCTTCGATCTCGATGCCGACCAGATCGTTCGTGGCCCCTACGCTATGATGCTTGCTCGAGTCAAAGAGGAGACCGAGAAACTGGTCGAGATGCTGATCGACGAACTCGGGTTCTCTTCCAACCACATACGGATCGCCTTCTCAGGCGCACGCGGCTACCACATCCACCTCACCGATATCGCTGTCCGGGGTTGGGGGAGCCCGGAGCGGCGTGAGGTCATTGATTATGTCTGCGGTATCGGGCTCGATCCGGGTGTGATGCTTGCCCCCCGCGCTCCCCCCACCGGATGGCGGCGGCGGTATGCGGGCGCCCTCCGGGATCATCTCGCCTGGCTTGCGGGTCTTAGCCCGGCTGAGGCGATGGCGTATATCGATGGGTTTGATGGGATCGGCAAGCGGACGGGAAAGGAGTTCCTTGCGAGCCTCGACTCCGTCCGTACAAGCGATCCCGGCGCCCTCCTGCAGAATCGGGTCGTCCAGGCGATCCTGACCTCGCCAGGGTTTGAGGAGCGGATCAGGGATGCAGGGGCGCGTGCGGATGAACCGGTCACGACCGACATCAAACGCCTGATCCGGGCACCGGGATCGCTGCACGGCGGTAGCGGGATGCGGGTGGTGCCCCTCGATATCCGGGACCTCGCTGACTTCGATCCGCTCGTGGATGCGGTGGTCTTTGGCGAACGAGCGGTGCGGGTGGATTTGAAGATGAACGTTACCACATCTCTGCTCGGGAGGACCTACACGCTCAGGGCAGGGACTACGGATGTGCCTGAAGCGCTCGCAGTCTTCCTCTGCTGCCGAAATGTAGCCGAGATCGCAGGAGGTGCCTGAGACATGGCCGCCGATTTTCTGGAAAAGCTGCGGCAGACGCTCCTGAACATGCACCATACCGGCAGGCTTTCTGATATCGATCCGCGCCTCTATGAAGAGGCCCGGGCCTACGTCGATAAGCTCAAGGCTGATTATTACAGCCTCGAAAAACCCCTCGAGAGCCGTGCAGGAAGCCTGATCATCGAGGAGATCGGAAGTGTCAGCGACACGGTGCAGGAGATCTTCTCGCTCCGGACACGGCAGATACTCGACCTTGCGTTTCAGCAGATCGAGGGGCAGTACTTCGATAGGGAAGAGGCCCGGAAGATGCTCCCGGTGGAACGGGCGATGTACGCACAGGTCATCGAGGCCATCGAGGGCTGCCGGGAGGTGCTCGTCCACGGAGAGGAGTATCTCCTCGGTGGAAGCGGTATTGATGCGGTCGATGAACCTGACGATGTCGCTGCGGTCGGGGATCCGGCCGAAACCACCCCCGTTGCATCTCCCTGTGCTCTTGTGCGCATCTGCTCGGATATAGAACCGTTCATGGGGGTGGATGGAAGGGTCTACGCGTTGATGCGGGGGGATATCGTCACCCTGCCGGAGAGCAATGCAGACGTGCTCTGCGAGCGCGACATAGCCTTAAATATCAGGCTTAGCAAGTAATATAGGTACCCGAGTAGAGGATATTGTCATGAAAATGCCAGCAAAGTTCAGAACGTACTGCCCGTTCTGCAGGAACCACCAGATCCATGAGGTCGTGAAGGTGAAGAGAGGCAGGTTACGCCACTTCAACTGGATCGATCGCCAGAAGGCGCGCAGGAGTACCGTGGGCAATATGGGCAAGTTCAGCAAGGTGCCTGGCGGCGATAAACCAACAAAGAAGATCAATGTAAAGTATCGTTGCACGGTCTGCGGGAAGGCGCATCTCCGGCCGGGATTCCGGGCCGGCAAGCTTGAGTTGACGGAGTGAAGAAGTACTATGGTCCGGTTGAAGAGAGAGAACAGGAGCGCTTTTCTGAAAGTGAAGTGCCCGGATTGTGAGAACGAACAGATAGTCTTTGAGAAGGCGAGTACTGTTGTGGAGTGCGGTGTCTGCGGGCGTCTCCTTGCAGAGCCCCGTGGCGGGAAAGCAGATATAAAGGCTGAGATACTGGCAGTACTTGAGTGATTATTCTATGCATGAGAGGGAGTGGCCCGAAGAAGGAGAGCTTGTTGTCTGCACGGTCGTGGATGTCAAGGATTTTGCAGCGTTCGTGACCCTGGACGAATACGGCGGGCGAAGAGGGCTCATACCGATATCTGAGATAGCACGGGGCTGGATTAAGTATATCCGGGACTACATACGCGAGGGGCAGAAAGTCGTCTGCAAGGTCCTGGGTGTCGACCCCGGTCGCGGCCACATCGATCTCTCGTTAAAAGATGTCAACGAACACCAGCGGCGCGAGAAGATCCACGAATGGAAGAATGAGCAGAAGGCTGCTAAGTGGGTGACGTTCGCCGCTGAGGCGGTGGGAGTGGACCAAAGGGTCATCGAAGATGCCATATATCATGAATATGGTCTGCTCTACCCGGCGTTTGAGGATATGGTCACCACTGACGGTGAAGCGGCAGGAAGGCTGGACCTTGACGAACGGATCCGGGAGTCGCTCGTCTCCGTCGCACGCGATAATGTGAAGATTCCCCGGGTGACCATAACGGGGTACCTTGAGATGGTCTCGCCCCGGCCTGATGGGGTCAACGTGATCCGCCGGGCGCTCAGGAGTGCGCAGCCAAAGATCGAGAACGTTGAGATCGACTTGATCTACGTTGGAGCTCCGAGGTACCGGATAAAAGTGACGGCACCCGACTATAAAGCGGCGGAGCGGGCGATCGAGAAGGCATCGAATGCTGCCATCGGCGTGGTCGAGCGGGCGGGCGGATCGGGTAAATTCATCCGGAGACAGAAGGCCGGATAAGTAGATATGAGCAGACGCATCCGCCGCTGTCCGCATGATCGGCGATACACGCTCTGTTTAATCTGCCCGGTCTGCGGCCGGCCGACGCGGACGGCCCATCCGGCACGCTTTTCACCAGAGGATAGGTACGGTAGATACAGGAGGGCTATACGAAGATGAAGCACGTCACCGTGAATTTTTTCCAGGAGGATGATATTGAGGCCTCGATCCTGATCGAGGGGCTGCCCGGTGTCGGGCACGTCGGGAAGCTGGTCGCCGATCACCTGATCGATGCGCTTGGGGGCGAGTTGATAGCGGAGATCTACTCGCTCCACTTCCCGCCGCAGGTGATCGTCGATGAGGAGGGCGTCGCCCACCTGGTCGGCAACGAGCTCTACCGCTGTGAGAAGGATGGGAAGGCGATCCTCTTTCTGGTAGGGGATTTTCAGAGCACATCGGCGGAGGGACACTATATCCTGACGGAGAGTTACCTGGATATCGCCGAAGATCTGGGTGTCCAGCGGATCTACGCTCTCGGGGGTTACGGCGTTGGTCATCTGGTCGAGAATCCGCGGATCTTTTCTGCTGTCAATATGGAGCATCTCCGATCTGAGGTGGAGGCGGCCGGTGGATCGTTTGAGAACGCCGGGATGGGCGGTATGATCGTGGGGGCGTCGGGTCTCCTGCTCGGTCTCGGTGAGGTGCGGGGGATCGAGGGGATCTGCCTGATGGGCGAGACGAGCGGATATATCGTGGACCCAAGGAGTGCGGACAGCCTCCTTACGGTTCTTTCCAACCTGCTCGGGATCGAGGTCGACCACACCTTCCTGCAGGAGCGGGCGGAGGATATGGAGCAGGCGATCGCGAAGATCCAGGAGGCCGAGGAGGCTAAGATCCAGGAGGAGCTCAATTATATCGGGTAGGATACTCTTTTTTTCATCTGTTCAGCGGTCGCGGCAATCAACGATCTTTTTTTCCCGGAGATCTGTCTGGTGAGTGAGTCATTGACCTCCCGCTACATCACAAAAATTTGATACTCGCTGTATCGGATTTGACTTTTGAGTCATCCCCATCTTGGGTCGCAAAAATCCATTGGGTTGGCGCGGGGTAAAACATTTCCTTGGGAAACGTCCTTCATTCCCGGGAGGGCGGTGCTGCTGACCGATCTCATCTGATATGCCACAAGCAGGGGATCACCTGCCCTGCAGGCCGCTGTCATGACCGGTATCTCGGTTCTCCCGCACGAGGCAAAATTTATCTGCGTGCGGGGCATCGCTCCACCCATGAAGCGAGTGTCTGGCATCTTCATCATCGCGGTGATCGCAAGCACCATGATCGCGGGATGCGTGCAGCCAGAGGAGAACGTGACGGTGACTCCCATCCCCGCAACGCCGGTGGCCATCAGGACTTCGCCAGTAGCAGAGACCCCCACCAGGACCCTGGTCACGAATGTGACCGAGACCCCACCCTTGCCACCGATCGGTGCAAAGACCATCTCGATCACCGAAAGCGGGTTCAGCCCGGACGTGATCACCGTCCCGGTGGGCACCACAGTGATCTGGACCAACGACGCCGATACGAACCAGACCATCCTGTTCACAGGGCCGACCGGATCCGCCGATCTGGGGACGGTCGAACCGGGCAACTCAATCAGCTACACCTTCACCATAGCAGGCCACTACGCCTACCGGGCAGAAGGGACCGAATTTCTAGGGACGATCGCCGTCACTGCGGATGCAACTGTATAACCCCTTTTTCTTCGGCGGTAGGCGCAGCCATTCATGTCCGCCGGTACGCTGTGGCAGCCTGCACAAACCTCCCCGCAAACCCGACTGTGAAGTAGGCGTGGGTGTACTGGCCGACAGCGTTCTGCTCTATGAGGCCATCCCGGTCGTCAACGATGCCCCGACCTCGGGAGAGTTCCAGCACAAACCTCGCATCAGGAGCACAATCGAGCCGCGAGTAGTGGAACTCCTGGCCCCGGAAGGAGGTGCCCTGTTCAAACACCGGTGTTCTACCGACCACCCTGGCCTCGACGTAGCCGAGAGCCTGAATCCGATCTGCCATCACGGCCGATGCCGGGAGAACCCCTGCCATTGGGTGGTCGGTATCGGTGGTCTCGAGCCGTTCTGAGAGGTAGATGAGTCCGCCGCACTCAGCAAGGACCGGCATGCCGTCGTCGACCACCCGCCGCAGATCCTCCCGGCACCGGGAGGCGGCAAGTGCCTCTGCATGGAGCTCTGGGTAGCCGCCCCCGATATAGACTGCATCCACATCCGGGAGTCGGTCGGTCATCGGTGAGAAGTAGACGAGTTCTGCCCCCGCCTGCACGAGTCGATCGAGGTTATCGGCGTAGTAAAAAGAGAACGCCGCATCGCTCGCGATGCCGATCCGCGCCCGCGCCTCCGGCCGGTCCGGGAGATCCGGCGGTGTCGGGAGGGGCGGGGCCGACCGTGCAAGACCTAGGATCCTGGGGAGGTCGCAGGCCTCCTCAACCACCGCCCCGAACCGGGACATGGTATCATCTTCGTCTGCCAGAGCAAGCCCGAGGTGCCGGCTCCTGACCGAGAGATCCTGCCGCCGGGGGATCCAACCGCAGACCGGGATGCTCTTCGTGGTCTCGATGAAGGCTCGGTGCCGTGGGCTCCCAATCCGGTTGAATATGACTCCCGCGACCCTGACCTCCGGGTCAAACCCTGCGTATCCGCGGACAATTGCATGCACGCTCCGTGATGCGCCCCCGGCGTCCACCACGAGGAGGACCGGGGCGCTGAGTATCTTTGCGACGTGGGCGGTGCTCGCGGTATCGCTCCCCTCAAGCCCGTCGTAGAGGCCCATCGCTCCTTCGATGACAGCGATGTCTGCTCCGGCCGCGGCCCGGGTAAACGTCTCCCGCACGCCCATCTCCCCCATCATGAACGGGTCGAGGTTGCGCGACGTCCGACCGCAGATGGCCGAGTGGTGCGTGGGATCGATGAAGTCCGGGCCCACCTTGAAGGGTTGGACCACCAGGCCTTGGGCGGTGAGCGCTGCCATCAGGCCGCTTGCAAGCGTGGTCTTACCGCACCCGCTGTGGGTTCCGGCGACGGTGATACGTGGAATTGGGCGCATAACGTGGCTGTAATGTTGGATACCGCATATCATAAATATGCCTTCTGCTAACCTGGTTATATCAAGTAAATTTGTAGTATATCAATTAATTATGATTGGTCGGCTGACATGGCCGATCTGAGGTGAACCGAGCTATGCATATCATGGAAGGATTCTTACCGAGTCCCTGGTGGGAGATCTGGTTCCTCGTCTCCCTGCCCTTCATCATCATAGGGATCTATCAGTTGAACAGACTTGTGCGAGAGAAACGTGAAGCTCTGCCGCTCCTTGCGGTTGCAGGCGCGTTCATCTTCGTCTTCTCCTCACTAAAGCTTCCCTCATTCAACGGGAGTTGCTCCCACCCCACGGGCACCGGGCTTGGAGCCATCCTCTTCGGTCCCTGCATCGCCGGGGTCCTTGGCCTTATCGTTCTCGTCTTCCAGGCGGCTTTCCTTGCGCACGGCGGGATAACAACGCTTGGAGCGAATGTCTTCTCGATGGGGATCGCGGGCCCGGCCGTTGCCTACCTCATCTATAGGGTCGGGACCCGTGTAGGCGCAGGCACCTATGCGGTGGTCTTTGTCGCCGCAACGCTCGCCGATCTCGCAACGTATGTCGTCACATCGATCCAGCTCGCGCTTGCCTTCCCTGGGACTGCGGGGTTTGTCGGAGCGTTTTCGGCATTTGCCACAGTCTTTGCAGTCACTCAGATCCCTCTTGCCATCATTGAGGGTGCGGTCATCGCGCTGGTCTTCAAGTACATCGTCCAGCTCAAGCCTGAGATCCTCACCCGTCTAAATCTCCTCTCAGAGAGTGCTATCCGAAGGCTCCGGGAGGCTGCAGTATGAAGTACGGTATGGAGATGGCGGTCGCCATACTCATCGTCGCATTTGTCGGTATGTTCCTCGCCCAGGATGCCGCGATCCAGGCCGCCGGGGAAGAGGCCTGGGAAGGGGCCGATGACGCTGCCGCTGATCTGATCGAGGCCTCTGGCTACGAGCCATGGATCGACCCCCTCTGGGAGCCTCCAAGTGGTGAGATCGAGTCCCTCCTCTTTGCGCTACAGGCCGCCATCGGCGCCATAACGATCGGGTATGTCTTCGGCTACTGGCAGGGGGGCAGAAAGGCCACCTAGATCGTCAGGTAAAGTGGATAGGAGGTCGATTCGGGAGTGTACGAGACGCTTGATGGCTATGCCCGGACAAACAGGCTTGGATCGATCAGCCCCGGCCTCAAACTCTTCCTTGGGCTTGCAAGTATACTTCTCTGCACATCATCGCCCGGCCCGATCGCCCCTCTGTTGGTCGCGGTCTCACTCAGCGCCGCAATCCTCATCCTCGCCCGCATCCCTCCCCGAGTCTATGCTTGTACCCTCCTCATTCCAGTCTCGTTTGCGATGATGAGCGTCATCGTCATACTCTTCATCACAGGGGGTGGACCTGTCCTCTTTGAGGTCCCCTTCCTCCCTCTTGCGATCACGGCCGGTGGTGCAAACCTCGCCATACTCCTTCTTGCGCGGGTCTTCGGCGGCACGTGTGCTCTCCTCTTCGTTGCGCTCACAACGCCCATGACCGAGGTCTTCGCCCTCTTAAAGAAGATCGGGGTGCCGACCGTCCTGATCGATCTCGCCATGCTCATCTACCGCTTCATATTCATCTTCATTGCGGAAGCAGACCAGATCTACCGCTCTCAGGTGATGCGGCTAGGTTACGGTCGATTTATCGAGTCGGTGAACTCTCTCGGGATGCTCGTAGGAGCACTCTTTCTCCGCACCATTGATAGGGGTGAAGCACTGGTTCTCGCGATGGATGCACGCTGTTACAGTGGTACGTTCAGTACTCCTGGGTATTCCCGATCAGTCTCACCCCGTTCGTTCATCGCTACCCTGATCTACCTTGGGACTGTATTTGCCGTATCCCTCAAGACCGGAAGTCTGCAGTTCATATGACTCCTCTCCTTACGATCGAGAACGTCGCCTATACCTACCCGGGCGGCCAGACGCCGGCCATCTCTGGGGTGAGTATGGAGATCGCTGCCGGATCCAAGACGGCTCTCGTAGGTCCAAACGGCGCCGGGAAGTCGACGTTCCTCCTGATGCTGAACGGTATATTAAGGCCTGACTCTGGTGTCGTCAGGTTCTCGGGCAGGCCACTCGCCTACGACAGCAAGAGCCTCCGCGATCTTCGGAGGCGGGTCGGATTTGTCTTTCAGAATCCGGATGTCCAGATCATAGCTCCTACGGTCGAAGCGGATGTGGCATTCGGGCCGGTGAACCTTGGCCTCCCTCCTGATGACGTTCGGCGGGCTGTCAGGGACGCCCTCGACCACGTCGGGCTCCAGGGTTACGAAGATCGGCCACCTCACCTCCTCTCTGGTGGAGAGAAGAAACGTGTCGCAATCGCCGGTATCCTTGCGATGGACCCGGAGGTCCTGGTCTTTGATGAGCCGACGGCCTCCCTTGACCCCGCAACCTCCGGGGAGGTCATGGATCTCCTCGATGATCTCGCCTCACGCGGCCGGACGGTCCTTCTCTCCACCCACGATGTCGAGCTTGCCTATCGCTGGGCCGACTCAGTCATCCTCATGGGGCGAGGGCGGGTTCTTGCCCGGGGGGCCCCGGAGGAAGTCTTCTCAGATCCCGATCTCCTGACGGCCGCCCGACTCAGGTCGCCTGCCCTGCTTGCTCTCTCCAATGAGCTTGCCCATAGGGGTATCATCGACCGTTGCCCGCCCCCAAAGAGTATGGCTGAGCTCGTCGACCGGATCGAGCGGTCGATCTCCGATCATGCTTCCGACCGGGGCGGGCATGAGCGGCGATGAGACGGGGTGTATGGATACAGCGGTCACAGCGTATTGACCGGTGAGCCCTGATACTGGCTATAAGCCGAATTCTGAGTTAAAAGGCTTTGGATATCGATCTTTTGCAATTGCGTGAGAAGATTAATTGGGTGCCATGCCGGAGGTTACTATATGATGCTCGAAGAGACTCTGCAACGGATATCAGAACAGGCACGGCGGAAGCGGATGACCCTGCCCGACAACAAGACCAAGATCGTCTGCACCATCGGACCGGCGTCAGACTCCCTGAGAGTACTCACCGACCTGATCCGGGCCGGCATGAACGTCGCGCGACTCAACCTCTCCCACGGAACGTTTGATGAGCACCGAGAGAACATACGCAACATCAGGATGGCGGCGGAGGGTGTCGGGCTTCCGGTCACGATCCTGGTCGACCTCCCGGGCCCGAAGATCCGGCTCGGCGACCTTGCGAAGGAGCCTGTGGAACTCCAGAAAGGCGAGGTCATAACCCTCACCGCCGCCAAATCGTCGGACGACCCCTCCCGGATACCTGTCGACTTCGAGCAGTTCCCGGATCTGGTCTCAGAGGGGAGCACCATCTACATCAACGACGGATTCCTCCAGCTCAGGGCCGATACGATCACCGGGAAGGATGTCAGGGCGACGGTCATCGCCGGCGGCACGGTGCTCTCGCGCAAAGGTGTAAGCCTCGTGGGTGGAGGAGGGATCGTTGCGCTCAGTGCTGTGACCAACCGGGACCTTGAATGCATCGACTTCGGTCTTTCTGAGGGGATCGATACATTCGGGATATCGTTCATCGAGCGGGCGGAGGATATCCGGCGGGCGCGGGAGCATGCAGCCCAGGCGGGAAAGACCATCCGGGTGATAGCGAAGATCGAGCGGCAGGAGGCGCTTGCAAACATAGATGAGATCCTCCGGGAGACCGACGGCGTGATGATCGCCCGGGGTGATCTTGGTGTCCAGACCCCGATCGAGGATGTCCCTGCGGTGCAGAAGCAGATCATCCAGATGGCAAACATCTTGGGCCGGCCGGTGATCACCGCGACGCAGATGCTTGTCTCGATGACCGATAACATCCGGCCAACCCGGGCCGAGGTGACCGATGTCGCAAACGCCATCCTCGACGGGACTGATGCGGTCATGCTCTCTGAGGAGACATCCATCGGGAAGTACCCGGTCGAGACGGTCGCCATGATGGCAAAGATCGCCCGCTCGATCGAGGGGAAGCGGTCAGCCCTCGGGCCCGGGCGTAGCCTCGTCGACTACTTCAGGAAGGGAAGAGGCAGGGAGGGGATTACCATCAACGATGTCGTCTCCTTAAACGTCATCGAGTCGATGGATGCGCTCAACATCAAGTACGTGCTGACGCCCACCCGTTCCGGGAACACCTCCCGGAACATTTCAAGGTTCAAGCCTGACGCCTGGATCCTCGCATTCACCAGGAACCCCTCCACCCTCGAGTTCCTGGCCTTCTCTTACGGGGTCCGGCCGTTCCTGATCCGGAGTGAGAAGGAGTACTGGCATGGGGCGATCATGGACCTGGTCCGGGACTTCGGGCTGATCAAGCCGGGGGAGCGCGTTGTGCTGACGGAAGGGATATCTCCCGGGCGTGAGGGGACTGACTCGCTTATCATCCTGACGATGGAGTGAGATCTCCTCTACCGTGCCGGGGATACGTGCGGATCTCCGGCCCCGATCCGTCAAGATGAGAGGGGCTAGAGGAGTAGCGTGAGGATGGTGCACGCCACGACCGGTATGATGAGGTTGTCGTCCACCGGGCTCAGGAGTTCGGCAAGCCCCGCGACCGTGGCGGTCACGAGGGCGGCCGGTGGGGGGACGAGGAGGCAGAGGGCGGCTGCCGTCGTCACGATGCCGATGAACGCGCCCTCGAGGGATTTGCGGTTATAGATCCGGGTCTTTCCAAACCGGATGCCAGCGATGGTTGCTACGCTGTCGAGGAACGAGAGGACCACAAGCCCTGCGAAGACGACTTCTTTCTCGAAGAAGATGAGGCAGAAGAGGGCCCCGAGTGCAAAGAAGAGCGCGCCCTTGCCGGGGGCGGCGTCTCGCCGCTCCAGGGTCTCAAGGATCGGGGAGATGACCGGAATGGTGTAGCCCCGGGTGACGGCGTCAGAGAGGAGGAATCCCACGAAGAGCGCGAGCATGAGGATGGATATGGTGATGTCGCGGTTGAATGCAAGGACAAACCCTGCGATTCCAAGGCCGAATATGAGGTGGGTGACCTGCCGGAGCGACTCGTTCATTGTACCAGGAGTTTGGTGTGAGTACGGTGAACTACCCCGCGCTTGCGGGCGGGGCTTCCTGCTTCATTCTCCTCCCCATCGGGAGCGAGTCCACAGGCCCTTCGGCGCGTTCCACGCCTGATACCCCGACAAGATTTTGATCTTGCAGGGCGAACTTCTTGATATTGATTGCCGCGTTGATGTCGCGGTCGTGGTGAGTACCGCAATCAGGACAGATCCATTCTCTCTCTGCAAGAGCGAGATCCTGTTTGATGTACCCACAGCAGTTACAGACTTTTGATGATGGTTCGAATCTCCCGATCTTTGAGAGCGTCTTCCCATGCATCTGACACTTGTATTCCAGCATCGTGAAGAAAGCGCTCCACGATACATCGGAGATGC